>Ga0209382_10000245_pt1 | contig 87846 bp, 85 predicted proteins | sample SoiMetdeltSBSDD5_FD_187599 | JGI IMG/M metagenome (GOLD analysis project Ga0209382, IMG submission 187599) | Bulk soil microbial communities from a Populus tree surrounding site in Tennessee, USA - Soil MetaG P. deltoides SBSDD5 (SPAdes) (version 2) | ecosystem: Environmental > Terrestrial >...
CCGCGGTGACGAGGTCTGCGGCGAGCGTGCCGCCGGCCTCGCCGAGGCCGAGCACGGCGATCGTCTGGCTACCGGGCATGGCGGGCATCATAGCGCGCGAGATTGTCGACAATCTCTGTCGTCGCGGGCGGGGTGCCTCTGTCCTATGGGGAGAGACGTTCGGATCCTCCAGGTCCGGAAAATGTGCCTGCCGGATGCGGCGCGTGGCTGGCGGTAGGCTGCCGGGGTGGAGCAGCGCATCAGCCTGATCACCCTCGGCGTCGCCGACCTCGCCCGGGCGCGGACCTTCTACGAGCAGCTCGGCTGGCGGGGCCAGGAGATCGAGGAGACCGTGTTCTTCCAGGCCGGCGGCATGGTCGTCGTCCTGTGGGGTCGGGCCAAGGTCGCCGCCGACGCCGGCGTGCGGGACCCGGGCGCCGACGGCTTCGGTGGGATGACCTTGGCACAGAACGTCCGGTCGCCCGCGGAGGTGGACGAGGTGCTGGCCGCCGCGGCCCGCGCGGGAGCGCGGATCACCCAGGTGGCGCGAGAGACGTTCTACGGAGGCTACGCGGGATTCTTCGCCGACCCGGACGGTCACCTCTGGGAGATCGCCTACAACCCCGGCTTCTCGCTGGACGCGGACGGGGCACTGACGCTTCCTGACTTCGGCGCCTCGTAGGCCTCGCGACTGGTCCGACGCTCGGCGGCCGCCCGCACGACGCCGTGCGCCCCGTCGCGCTCGTCCCATGGCGGGGAGGGAGTCGAGGGTGCGGTGTCCCGTGGAGTGGTGCCACGTGAACTCGTCGATCACGTCGAGCCGCATGAGCGACCGCCAGAAGAAGCTGACGCCGCCCCAGACCACGATCTGGCCTACCGCTGCGGTAGCACCGTCCGCAACCGGGCATGCGCACGGTGGAGGCGCTGGTCCGTTATGGAGAGTTCCGGATCCAGCAGGCTCTGCAACAGCAGACCGTAGAAGAGGCTCAGGACGAGGCCACCAGCGTCCACACCGGCCTGGTCCGTACCCAGTCCGAGCAGAGCGGCGACCGCCGGCCTGGTCCGGGCGAAGCCGGCGGCGAGCAGTTCGCGCACCCGTTCGTCGTGCTGTGCCTTGGCGGCGGCGGCGAAGAAGAGCCGGGCGAGGCCGGTGTGCCGGGCGCGGGTGGCGTCGATGACCTCCGCGGCGCGCCGGAACCGAGCCGCCGGATCCACGTCCGCCGGATCCACGGCCCCAGGATCCACTGAGGACAGTTGGGCCAGGGCCGCCGCGATCTCGTCCAGCCACCGGTCGAGCCCTTCGATCACCGCCTCGGTGAGGAGGTTGTCCTTGGACTCGAAGTGATAGGTGATGGAGGCGATGTTCGCGCCCGACTCGGCGGCGATCATCCGCGCGGTGATCCGCTCGAACGGTTCCCGGTCGAGGCAGCGCAGGGTTCCGTCGATGAGAGCGGCCCGGTTGCTGCGCTGCGGACTCACCGGTGGACCCCCTCAGCGGCGCGGAACAACGGGTTGCCGGAAATTGTACACCTGTTTAGATTAGTGGTGTGTTCGCCGTACTCGTCGCCGTCACCGCGGTCCTCGCGGCACTGCTCGGCTACACCGCGGTCCGCAAGATGAGCCACCGGCCCGAGGTCGTCCGGTCCTACGCCCGGGTGGGCGTACCGGAGAACCGGCTCAACCAGCTCGCCCTCGTCCTGGTCGCCGGCGCCGCGGGGATCGTCTTCGGGCTGGTCTGGCCACCGATCGGCGTCGCGGCCGGGATCGGCCTGGTCGGCTACTTCCTGCTGGCGATCGGGGCACACGTCCGGTCGGCGGACGCCCGCCACCTACCCACGCCGGTGCTCATGCTGGTGCTGGCGGCGGCCGTCCTCGCGCTGCGCATCGCGACCGCCTGACACGGCCCGGTGGCGGCCCTCGGGTGGCCGCCACCGGTGTGTACTGCGTGCCGATCAGCAGGAGTTGGTACGGAAGTCGGAGATCGCCGTACCGGTGAAGCCGCAGGTGAACGGGTTGAACCGGGCGTCGTTGTTCAGCCACCGCTTGAACCACGACACCATGGCCCGGGACGTGGTCGGGTTGGCACTCTGCGGGAAGAAGTGGCTCGCGTTGTTGAGCTCCACGTACGTCTTCGGCCCGCCGAGGCTGTTGTAGAACGGGATCGAGTGCGAGGAGACCGGGGCGACCGTGTCGGACTCGCCGCCCACGATCAGCACCGCCTCGGTGACCTGGCCCCAGGTCTTGTCGCTGTTCCACGGCGCGAGGGGAACGGCGGCGCGGACGGTACCGCTGGAGTCGGCGGACAGCGCCTCGAGCGAGCCACCGCCGCCCATCGAGTGTCCCGCCACGCCGCGGCGGGTGCCGTCGGCCCGCGAGCGCACCGCGGTCGGTGACGAGTTGACCGCCCAGTTCAGCGCGGCGAGCAGTTGCTGGCCGCGGCTGGCCGGGAAGTCGAAGACGCTGTCGGTCTCGATACCGATCACCACGAAGCCCCACGAGGCGAGGCGGGGTCCGATCCAGCTGATGCTGGACCAGCGCGCGGTGTAGCCGGGGGAGACGGCGACGACAGGGAACCGGCCGGTGGCGGTCGGGTAGTAGGCCACGCCGCCGCCGAAGCCCGAGACCAGCGAGGAGATGCTGGTGGAGGCCACCGCGAAGCTGCCGGGGCCGGTGATGTTCGAGGCGGTGGGAGCCTGCCCGATCTCGTCCGCCAGCGCCGGTGTGGCAACGGCGAAGCCGCTGCCGACCAGGGCGAGGACGAGGGCCAGCTTGGTGATGATTCGCGCGGTACGGCGGACCCGCCAGGTTCTGCCCGATTCCGGTACCGCGGTGTGGAGCACGCCGGAGGCGCGGTGAGGTGGCTGCACGTGCACTCCCTGGAGGGTAGGGGGAGGAACCACTCGGTCAGCCGGTCGCGCGCCGTGGCCGGGGTCGGGAGCCGGGCCGCCGCGCGGTTCCGTTATTGATGGATGTAAGTTTCGCGCTCGACGGGCGGACGAGGATCGGCAAAATCACCAGTCATGTCGCGGAGGGCTGTCGCCCGGGGGTGCTGTCGCCCGGGTGGAGTCGCGGGGCGCCGGCCATGCGGCCGGCGGATCCGGGTCGGGGCTAGTTTGGATCTCATGTCGTTCACGCCGGAAGAGATCGCGTATCTTCGGTCACAACCGCTGGCCAGGCTGGCCACGCTCGCCGCGGACGGGCAGCCCGACCTGGTGCCGGTCGGCCTCGAGTTCGACGGCACCGCGTTCTGGGTCGGTGGCCCCGGGGAGTCGTTCCTGCGGACCCGCAAGGTCCGCAACGTGGAGACCGGCAGCCGCAAGGTCGCCCTGGTCGTCGACGACCTGCTGTCGTTCGATCCGTTCATCGCGCGGGGCATCCGGATCTACGGCACCGCCGAGCCGCCGGTCGAGCGCGTCGGGGCGATCGGCCCGGGCAACTACCTGAAGATCACGCCGACCGAGTCGTGGGCGTGGAACATGGCGGGCGAACCGGTGGGCGACACCTGGTACCCGTCCCGCCGGGCGGTGCATCGGCCACCTCCGGACCGCTCCTAGCATCCACAGGACACGACCCGCCGCCGGCGTTGACGTCGGGCACCGGCCCGGGCGAGACCCCACATCACACCACCACCGCGCCTAACGCAGCTCGCTGGGTGGACCCGCCGGCCAACTCCATGATCATCGGGGTGGGCCACGCGGCCGATGAGTGGATGCGTGTCGTTTGAGTGAACCGTTGCGGGAGGCTGGTCGGCAGTGACATACCGGCCGGGTTCTCGGAGGTACCAGTGAACGTGCGTCAGTTGGCGGTCGTGGTGACCGTGCTGGGCACGCTGGCCGGCTCGGCCGCCGCCGGGCCGGTCGCGGCCGCCCCGGTCGTCGCCGCCGCGACCTATGCGAACCCGGTGGCGGCCGGGCTGGCGGTCAACCCGACCATCCTCCGGTCGGGCTCGACCTACTACGCCTACCTGAGCGGGTTCGACTTCTACCTGCCGTTCCCGGTGATGGCGTTGTCGTCACCGGACCTGGTCACCTGGACGCAGGTGGGCAACGTGCTGCCGCCGCAGCAGGCGGGCGGGTGGCTGGACGCCTCGTCCGGGTGGCGGTTCAGCTCACCGTCCGTCCGGCACATCCCGGGCAACCCCGCGAGCAGCCGGTACGTGCTCTACTTCACCGGGACCGAGAAGGGCACCGGTCGCCGGTGCATCGGCGTGGCCACGGCGGCGTCACCGGCCGGGCCGTTCACCGGCTCGGCAGCTCCGCTGATCTGCCCCGACGGCGGCGCGCAGGACCCCAGCATCGTTCCGTTGCCCGACGGGGTGGGGATCCAGGAACTGGTGTACGTCAAGGGCGGCGCCGGCGCGGGCATCTACAACCAGGTGCTCCGCGCCGACGGGCTGGCCACGACCGGGACGCCGTTCCTGCTGTACCGGGCCAACCCCACCTGGTGGCACCGGGGCGTGGTCGAGCGGCCAACGGTCAGTATCACCCCGTCCGGCCAGATCTACCTGTTCTTCTCCGGCGGCCCGGCCAACACCGCGGCCCGGGCCATCGGCTGGACCACCTGCACGCAGGGCTTCGGTGTGGTCAACGACTGCAGCCGGCAGACCCGGTTCGGCACCTGGATCGCCGGTACCGGGCAGGTCGACAGCCCGAGCGGCCCGCAGGTGTTCACCGACGGTACGTACCAGTGGCTGGTCTATGACGGCCTGGCGGGCGGATCGTGCCCGGCCGGCGGCGCCTGTACGGGTACCCGCACGATGCGCATCGACAAGCTCTGCTTCACCGGCAAGGGGCCGGGCGGGCCGCGGACCAACGCACCCAGCACCGGCGCGCAGGGCCTGTCCCGCAGCGGGAACTGTTCGGTGGACGTGCCGGGTGCGGCGTTCGGCATCGTGCCGGGCAGCGTCGTCGACGACGGTACCGTCGTCAGCGAGCCGGCGAAGGTGGGCTTCCGCGACGGCGGGTCGACCGCGCCGATCGCGGGTCGGATGCTGTGGGCGTTCTCCGACACGCTCATCGGCGGTGGGTGCACGTCGCTGACGAACACCGCCGCGCTGGGCGCGCCCGCCGCGGGTGCCACCGGGCCGAGCTGGACCACCGAGCCGGTCGACGGCAACGGCTGCCCGTCACAGTTCATCGGGTACACGGCCGAGGAGCTGGCCTTCAACCGGGCGCCGGAGCATGCCCCCTGCCCGCCGGCCGGGCAGCCGCAGCCGCCGGAGTGCGGGTGGCGGATGGCCCTCTGGGAGACCGGCCTCATGCCGCTGCCGAACGGTGACGTGCTGGCGTTCTTCCTCAAGCTCATCGACAAGAGGTGCTGGGCCTGTTACGAGTTCCTCGGTATCGGCGCGGTCCGGGTACCCGCCGCGGGCGTCGCGGCCGGCATCCCGACCGCAAACCGGTCGGCGACCGTGTCGCCGCGCGCCTGCAACCCCACCTGCCTGTTCGACATCTCCGGCGGGGACCGGGCCTGGTTCCGCCCGCTCGTCGACGACGGGTTCGTCTACCTGTACGACACCGCGAAGGTGGCCCGCGCGGCGATCGCGGACGTGCAGAACCGGTCTGCCTGGCGCTTCTGGACCGGCAGCGGTTGGAGCGCGGACCAGTCGGCGGCGGTCGACGTCCCGGGCCTGTTCGATGGCGGCTGGGACTCCGGCGCCGGCCAGGTTGCCTACAGCCCGTACCTCGACCGGTACCTGAACGTGGTCGCCGACAACTGGCCCGAGACGTACAAGCTCGTCGTCCAGACCGCACCGGCACCATGGGGACCGTTCACCGCCGAGGTGCTCGTCCACGACGCGTCCGTACACCGGTGCGTCGAGAACGGCGACCCGTACGGTGCGCTGCAGGCGCCCGAGCTGGTGACCGACGGCGGCCGGACGGTACCCATCACCTACGCGCGGCCGGGCCGTAACTTCGGCACCGACCCCGAGTGCCCGGGGCAGGTCCGCTACGTCACCTTCCGGCTGCGGTGAGGGTGGAGATCTTCACGAGATCGCCGCGGTGCTAGCCTCCGGCCATCGCGCCGAGGATGATGAACGGCTCCTGGCCGGCGACCACCCGGTCCGGCAGGGGAGCGTCCGGCGACTCGTTGGACAGGTCCTCCTCGCACGCATAGAAGCGGACGAACGGCCGGCGCTGCCCGGTTCTGCGGTCCCGGATCGTGCCGAGCAGCATCGGGTAGCGCTCCTCCAGGGCGTCCAGCACCACCCCACGGGTGACCGGCCCGGCGGCGTCTCCGACCGGACCGGGCACCTCGAGGTGAACCTCGCCGCTGACCTGCGCCAGGTTCTTCAGGTGGGCCGGGAGGACGACACGGATCACGGCAGGACCTGGGCTTCCACCGAGAGCACGGCCGGCAGGTCGCGGACGATCGGCGCCCAGGTGTCGCCGCTGTCGGCCGAGTGGTAGACCTGGCCGCCGGTGGTGCCGAAGTAGATCCCGCACGGGTCGAGCGTGTCGACCGCCATCGCGTCGCGGTAGACGTTGACGTAGCAGTCGGACTGCGGCAGGCCCTCGGTCAGCGGCTCCCACTGCTCGCCGCCGGTGCGGCTGCGGTACACGCGTAGCTTGCCCTCCGGCGGGAAGTGCTGCGAGTCGCTGAGGATCGGGACCACGTAGACCGTCTCCGGCTCGTGCGCGTGGACCGCGATCGGGAACCCGAAGTCGGACGGCAGGTTGCCGCTGACCTCACGCCAGCTCCCGCCGGCGTCGTCGGTACGCATGACGTCCCAGTGCTTCTGCATGAACAGCGTGTCCGGGCGGGCCGGGTGCTGTGCGATCCGGTGCACGCAGTGGCCGACCTCGGCGTCCTGGTCCGGGATCTCGCCCGAGCGCAGACCCATGTTGATCGGCAGCCAGCTGGCGCCGGCGTCATCGCTGCGGAACGCGCCGGCCGCGGAGATCGCGACGAAGATCCGGTCCGGGTTCACCGCGTCCAGGATGATCGTGTGCAGGCACAGGCCGCCCGCGCCCGGCTGCCAGGTCGACGCGGTCTTGTGCTGCCGCAGCGCGGTCAGCTCGGTCCAGGACTGGCCGCCGTCCCGGGTGACGTACAGCGCGGCGTCCTCGCCCCCCGCGTAGACGGTGTCCGGATCGTCCCGGGACGGCTCCAGGTGCCAGATCCGCTTGAACTCCCAGGGCCGCGGCGTGCCGTCGTACCAGAGATGCTCGCCCACCTCACCCTGGTACGTGAAGTCGTTGCCGACCGTGGACCAGGTCCTGCCGCCGTCATCGGAGCGCGGCATCACCTGCCCGAACCAGCCACCGGACTGGGAGGCGTAGAGCCGGTCCGGGTCGGCCGGGGACCCGGTCATGTGGTAGACCTCCCAGCCGGCGAAGTGCGGGCCGTCCACCGTCCACTCGTCGCGCTTGCCGTCCGAGGTCAGCGTGAACGCGCCCTTGCGCGTGCCGACCAGTACCCGTACGCCGCTCATACCCTCATCCTTCCGGATCGTGTGATCACATACCGGTAGACGGTCCGTGCCGGCGAAACTCATCGGTCGACGCGTCCCCCGCTTCCCGTCCTACCCGTCGGGTATGACGAACGGGTAGCCGCTGATACGACAGGATCGCGGAAATCCTGCCGCCCCTCCGGTTGCGGCTGCAATGGCGCTGCGATCAGCTATCGCATCTTCACCGGCAGTAAACGTGTCCGGCGGGCGGCCGCGGCCCCTGGGGAGACGGTCACGCTCAACGAGGGCGGCGCCTGAACCTCGCAGATCCCGCGCAGTTTGTGCGCGGGAAAGCCTTGACCGGTTCAGGCGGCTGTGCGAAGAATCGACTGTACCCGATGCCACCCGTCGGGTGATCATGGTACGTGCGGTGCGACACGCGAAGCGGCGCGCCCGCACACTCCATGATCACCGGGTGAGGGGTGGCCCCGAACACACAAGCGCTACCGGGCAGGCGCCTATCCGCACAATGCACTGACGAACGGACGGGCATCTGATGAAACGTTTCACACGGGTGCGCTGGGCGACCGCCCTGCTCGGCGCCTCGACGGTCGCCGCCGGCGTGCTCGTCGCGGCCGGCGCGCCACCCGCGGCGGCGGCCACCTACGCCGGCTACGTCATGGGGTACTTCACCGAGTCGCCCAACCGGACCGCGAACAACTACGGCCTGCACCTCGCGGTCAGCACCGACTCGCTCACCTGGACCCCGCTCAACCAGAACAACCCGGTGGTCACCCCGACCGCCGGCACGCTGGGCCTGCGCGACCCGTTCATCCAGCGCAAGCAGGACGGCACGTTCGTGATCCTGGCCACCGACCTCAACGGCACGGACTTCACGCAGAACAACCAGTTCATCCACGTGTGGGACTCGGTCGACCTGCGGGCCTTCACCGGGTACCGGCGGCTGCGGATGCACACGCTGGCCACGCACACCTGGGCGCCGGAGTCGTTCTGGGACGCCGGCCGCGGCCAGTACGGCATCATCTACTCGGCGCGCAACGGCACCCGCGACGTCATCATGGTGAACTACACCACCGACTTCGTCACGGTGAGCGCCCCGCAGATCTACTTCGATCCCGGGTTCAACGTGCTGGACGCCACCATGCACAGCAACGGGACGACGAACTACCTGTACTACAAGAACCTCGCGGACGGCACGATCCGCGGTGCCCGGTCGGCCACGCTCAACCCGGGCAGCTTCAACGGCGGCACGTACACCGGCGCGATCGGCGGCCAGGGTACCGAGGCCCCGATCGTGGTCAAGGCGCTCGACACCGACCGGTGGTGGCTGTGGGTCGACGCCTACGCCCCGGTGAACGGTACGTTCATCGCCTTCCAGTCCACGAACGTCAACAACAACGCGTGGACCTCGATGAACCGGCGCGACTACAACCAGCCGTTGAACGCCAAGCACGCGACGATCACGCCGATCACCGCGACCGAGATGACGAACCTTCTCGCCCGGTGGGGGAGCCCGGCGTGGAACCGGGTCAAGTCGTACAACTTCCCGGAGCGGTACGCGCGGCACGCGAACTTCGTGGGCCGGATCGACGCGTACCCGTTCGACCCGTACCCGGACCAGCAGTGGCGGATCGTACCCGGGCTCGCCGACCCGGCCGGGGTCTCGTTCCAGTCGGTCAACTTCCCGACCCGGTACCTGCGGCACGCAAACTCCGCGCTGGTGCTCGACGTCAACGACAACACCGCCACGTTCCGGGCGGATGCCACGTTCTACCGGGTGGCCGGTTTCGCCGACGCCGGCTGGTCGTCGTTCCGCTCCTACAACAACCCGACCCGGTACCTCCGGCACTACGGCTTCGCCCTGCGCATCGATCCCATCTCCACGAGTTCGTCCACCCTGGACCGTCAGGACGCCACGTTCCGGATCGTCTACTAGGGAGGGTGACGATGCGTAGGCTGTTCCTCCTCGCCGCCGTGGTGCTCTGCGTGCTGGCCGCCGCCCCGCCGGCCGGTGCCTCGCCCGCGGTCCAGTACACCAATCCGCTGATCGCGCAGCGGGCCGACCCGCACATCGCCCGGCACACCGACGGGTTCTACTACTACACGGCGACGGTCCCGCAGTACGACCGGATCATCCTGCGCCGGGCCACCACGCTCGCGGGCCTGGCGTCGGCGGCCGAGACGGTGATCTGGCGCCGGCACACCAGCGGTGAGATGGGCGCGCACATCTGGGCGCCGGAGATCCACTTCATCAACAACCGGTGGTACGTCTACTTCGCCGCCGGCCGGACCGACGACATCTGGCGGATCCGGATGTACGTGCTGGAGAACTCCAGCGCCAACCCGCTGACCGGGACCTGGGTCGAGCGCGGCCGGATCGCCACCCCGTGGGACACATTCGCGCTGGACGCCACCACGTTCGTCCACAATGGAGTCCGGTACCTGAGCTGGGCCCAGTCGGAGCCCGGCATCGCCACCAACTCCAACCTCTACCTCGCCCGCCTGGGCGCCAACCCGTGGCAGATCACCGGTCCGGTGGCCCGGCTGTCGGTACCCACGCTGGCCTGGGAGACGCGCGGCTTCCGGGTCAACGAAGGGCCGGCGTTCATCGCCCGTAACGGCCGGGTGTTCCTGGCCTACTCGGCCAGCGCCACCGACGCCAACTACTGCCTCGGCCTGCTGACCGCGTCCGCCTCGGCCGACCTGCTCAACCCGGCGTCGTGGACGAAGAGCCCCAACCCGGTGTTCGCCAGCTTCGCCGCCACCAGCCAGTACGGCCCGGGACACAACTCGTTCACGGTCTCCGAGGACGGGCAGAGCGACATCCTCGTCTACCACGACCGCAACTACCAGAACATCTCCGGCGACCCGCTCAACGACCCGAACCGCCGTACCCGGATCCAGAAGCTGTACTGGAACGCCGACGGCACGCCGAACTTCGGCATCCCGGTGGCCGACGGCCTGACCCCGGTCCGGCTCCGCTCGGCCAACCTCCCGGACCGGTTCGTCCGGCACTGGAGCTTCCGGGCCCGCCTCGACGCCAACGTCACCACCCTGGCCGACTCGCAGTTCCGCCTCGTCACCGGGTTGGCCGGCGGCGGCACGGTCTCGCTCGAGTCGGCCAACTTCCCCGGCTACTACCTGCGCCACCGCAACTTCGAGGTGTGGGTGGAGCGCAACGACGGCTCGGCGGTCTTCCGCGCCGACGCGAGCTTCTTCCGCCGGGCCGGGCTCTCCGACAGCACCGGAGTCTCGTTCGAGTCGTCGAACTTCGCTGGGCGGTACGTCCGGCACGTCTCCGGGTCGCTGCTCCACGTCCAGGCCATCTCCGACGCGGCCGGGCGCGCGGACGCGACCTTCCATCTCGAGTAGGGAGTTCCATGAGACACGCTACGTCCACTGTGCTCGCTGTCGTCACCACGGTCGTCCTCAGCGGAGCGGCCCCGGTCTCCGCCTCGCCCGGCGGCGGGCCGGACCGCGGGCCCGATGCTCCACACCTGGAGCACCTCGACCGGGGGCTGGTCGCCGCGGCCGCCGGCGACGGGGTGTTCCTCAGCTGGCGGCTGCTCGGTCACGAGGTGACCGGACGGTCGGCCACCGGCATGGTCGGGCCGGACTTCCGGGTGTACCGCAATGGCGCCGTGGTGGCCACCGTCACCGACAGCACCAACTACCGGGACACCGGCGGCACGGCGACGGACTCCTACCGGGTCGCCGCGCTCGTCGGCGGCCACGAGATCGACGTCAGCGCGACCGTCACGCCGTGGTCCGGTGGGTTCTACGACCTGCCGCTGCGCAAGCCCGCGGACGGCGTGACGCCGGTCGGGGAGGCGTACACGTACTCGGCCAACGACATGAGCGTCGGGGACGTCGACGGCGACGGCCGGTACGAGTACATCGTCAAGTGGGATCCGTCCAACTCCAAGGACGTCTCCCAGATCGGGTACACCGGTCCGGTCTTCATCGACGCGTACGAGCTGGACGGCACCCTGCTCTACCGCATCGACCTCGGCGTCAACGTGCGGGCCGGCGCGCACTACACCCAGTTCCTGGTCTACGACTTCGACGGCGACGCCCGCGCGGAGATGATGTTCAAGACCGCTCCCGGCACGAAGATCATCCGGTACCGTGCCGACGGCAGCGTCGCCTCCGAGCGGTTCATCACGATGCCCAAGGAGGACGTCCAGGCCGGCTTCTCGCACGCCGACGACTACCGGCTCAGCCGGGCGGGCTACTACGAGCACGTCGTCGACATGTTCCGGCGGTGGCACGAGCATCCCGAGGTGGTGGCCGGGCACTGGCCCGCCACGCTCGAACAGGCCTTCGGCATCGAGCCGCGGTACGCGTACCCGCTCTCCGACGCGGACGCCCGGGCGCTGGCCGACCACTTCATCGACGTGTACGCGCCGAGCCGCAGCGCCCGCAACACGCTGCGCCTGTTCGAGGGGTTCATCGTCGACGGCCCGGAGTACCTGACGGTATTCGAGGGAGCCACCGGCCAGGAGCTGCAGACCGTGCGGTACAAGCCGGGCCGGCACGACGACGGGCTCATGTGGGGCGACTACGCGCTGCCGCGGATCGAGCCGGGCAACCGGGTCGACCGGTTCCTCGCCACCGTGGCGTACCTGGACGGTACCCACCCGGCGGCGGTCTTCGCCCGCGGCTACTACACCCGCACGACGCTCGTCGCGTACCGGTGGGACGGCAAGCGGCTGCACGAGGACTGGTTCGTCGACAGCGGCTGGGTACCGATGACGAACCCGTTCCGGGACACGCCACACAACCGCGACGGCACGGATGCCGAGTTCAAGACGATCACCACGCAAGGCGTCCACTCGCTCAGCGTGGCCGATGTGGACGGTGACGGGAAGCAGGAGATCGTCTACGGGGCGGCCACCATCGACCACGACGGCAGCCTGCTGTCGAGCTCGTTCGCCGTCCTGCCGCCGGGCAGCGGCAATCCCGGTGCGCTGGAACGGCTCGGGCACGGCGACGCCCTGCACGTGACCGACATCGACCCGAACCGTCCGGGCCTGGAGGTCTACCAGGTACACGAGGGCGCGACGTTCGCGCCGTACGGGCATGCCATGCGCGATGCCGCGACCGGCCAGGTGCTGTTCGGTACCTACAGCGGCCGGGACACCGGACGCGGCATGGTCGGCGACATCCTGCCCGCTGAGCCGGGGCTGGAGGCCTGGGCGTCGACCGGCATGGGCCTGTGGACGGCCGACGGCCGCCCGCTGGGTACCACGACTCCGGGGACGAACCAGAGCATCCGGTGGGCCGCCGACATGACCACCCAGATCGTCGACGGCGCGCTCGACGTCACGCCCAGCATCAACGACTGGCTGCGGGGCCGGCTGCTCACCGCCGAGGGAACCCGGACCAACAACGGCACCAAGGGCAACCCCGGTTTGGTCGCGGACATCTTCGGCGACTGGCGCGAGGAGATGCTGATGCGCACCGCCGACAGCGCCGCGATCCGGATCTACCTGAGCACCGAGGTGACCGACCGGAAGCTGTTCACGCTGATGCACGACCCGCAGTACCGGGCGGAGGTGGCGCGCCAGCAGACGACGTACAACCAGCCGTCGTACACCACCTTCTACCTCGGCTCCGACATTGACTGGGCGCGGGTACCGGTACCGCAGCTGTGGGCTCCCGGCAGCATCGACGCGCTGGGCGAGCGGCTGCGGGCGTACGTGGCCGGCGGTGAGGTGAGCGGTCCGGTCGTCGTCCGGCTCTCCGTGGCGCTGGCGCTGGCCGATCTGCTCGCGGACCGGTCGGCCGCGCTGGCGGTAGGTGCCCTGCGGCAGTTCGTCGAGGACCTGGACTCGCCACGGGTGTCGGCCGGCGCGCGTGCCGTGCTGACCTACCACGCGCAGACGGTGATCTCCATGCTGTCGTAGCGGGTGCCACCTGGAAGTCGCGTCACCAGCCGGACCTTCGGGCCGTCGAAGGTCCGGCTGAGCGCGCGGCGTTGCGGGACGGTTAGGTAGGTCCCTTCGGGAAGGGTCGTCCGGCCCTGTCCCGGCGCCGCGGCGGCGGGCACGCTGGACGGACAAGCTCGCCGAGGAGGCCGTCATGACCAGCGTGATGCCCCATCCGGTCGACGTGTCCGACCGGCCCGCCGTTGACATCATGAGCAGGCCGGTGTTCGCGATCTCCGCCGGGACGACCCTGGACCAGGCCCTGCGGGCACTGCTCGTCGCCGGCCTGCGGCACCTGGTCGTGGTGGACGCGCTCGGGTCCGTGGTCGGCGTCATCAGCGACCGCCAGGTCGCCGCGGCCTGGGCCCGCGACCCGGACGGGCTGACGGTGTTGCCGGCGGCGGCCGTGCTCGACTCGTCCCCGCCGACGGTGTCCCGCAGCGCGACCCTGCAGACCGTGGCGGGCGTGATGCGCGACCACCGCACCGACGTTGTCGTGGTCGTCGATCGCGACCGCCGGCCGGTCGGGGTGCTGACCGCCGGCGACGTCGTCGCCGCGGTCGCCCGCCCCAAGGCCACGACGTAGCGGCCGTCGCCCGCCGCACGGCCACGACGCGGCGGGCTCGGGTCGGTCGGCAGAGCACAAGCGGGCCCTTCGGCCCTGGGCCGGCATGGACCGTCGCGACACGGTGAAGATGTGACGAACCAACGGAAGGCACTGCGGGACCTGCTCGCGCGCACCGAGTTGGCACACCTGCCGCGCCGGATCGCCGACCGGCAGGCTCGCCCGCCGTACGTCCTCGTGGTGACCGACCGCACCGGAGCGGACGTCACGGCTGTCCCGCGTGGCGCGGCGACCGGGCGGACCACGGTCGTGATCGGACCCGACGACGAGATCGAGCGCAACGCCCCGGGTGGCTGGTCCCAGCCGCGGTTCCAGCGCCGGGCGGAGGACTCCTGGCACCACAACGCGGTGGCCGTCGCCGAGGAGGTCACCCGGGCACTGCACCGGGTCGACGCGACCCTGCTGCTCGTCGCCGGCGACGTCCGCGCGGTACAGCTGCTGCGGGACGGCCTCCCCGGCGCAGTGCGGCGGACGGTCACCCTCCGGCAGGTTCCCGGCGGGCGGCAGCCGGACGGGTCAGCCGCCGCGCGGGCCGAGGCCGTCGCGAAGGCGGTCCAGGCGTACGCGGCCGAGCTCTCCGCCGACCTGCTCAAGCGCTTCCTGGACCTGCGCGGGCCCGGCGGTGCCGCGGTCGAGGGTGCCGACGCGACGCTCGCCGCGCTCGCCGCCGGCCGCGTGGACACGCTGCTGGTCGTCGACGACCCGGCCGACGAGCGGGTCGCGTGGTTCGGCGAGGGCGTGGTGGCCCGCCTCGACGGCGCACCGCCGCTGACCAGCGGCCGGCTGGCCGTCGTGGCAATACGCGCCGCGCTGCTCTCCGATGCGGACGTCCACATCGTCACCGCCACCGAGGCGGAGGAGATCGCCGAAGGCATCGGGGCGCTGACGCGCTTCCGCTGATGCCGCTGACCCCGAGGAGGAAGACAGATGAGTTACCGGGTGGCCATCAACGGCTTCGGCCGCATCGGCCGCAACTACCTGCGCGCCGCGCTGGAGCGGGGACTGCTGGGCCGGAGCCTGCACGTGGTCGCGATCAACGACCTGTGGGATCCCGCGACGTTGGCGCACCTGCTGGAGTACGACTCCACGTTCGGCCGGCTGCGGTGGAACGTGACCCATGACGGCGAGTCGCTCGACGTGGACGGGCACCGCGTGCACGCGCTGCGCGAGTTCGACCCGGGCGAGCTGCCCTGGGCGGACCTCGGGGTGGACCTGGTCATCGAGGCGACCGGCAAGTTGCGTACCCGTGAGGAGGCGGCCCGGCACGTCAAGGTCGGCTCCCGTCGCGTCCTCATCACCGCGCCCGGCAAGGACCTCGACGCGACGTTCGTGTTCGGGGTGAACCACCACACGTACGACCCGGCCCAGCACCAGATCGTCTCGGCCGCCTCGTGCACGACGAACTGCCTGGCGCCGATGGTGAAGGTGCTCAACGACGCTTTCGGGGTCGTGCGGGGATACCTGACGACCGTGCACGCGTACACGAACGACCAGGTGCTGCTGGACTCGCCGCACAAGGACCGGCGCCGGGGCCGCTCCGCAGCGGTGAACATCATCCCGACCAGTACCGGGGCGGCCCGGGCGATCGGTCTGGTGCTGCCGGAGCTGGCCGGCCGGCTCGACGGGGTGGCGCTGCGGGTACCGGTCGAGGACGGCTCGATGTGCGACCTGACCTGCCAGCTCGCCGAGCCCGCGACGGCCCAGGAGGTCAATGCGGCGTTCCAGGCGGCGGCCGCGACCTACCCCGACGGCGTCCTGCGCTACACCGACGCGCCGCTGGTCTCCCGCGACATCGTCGATGACGCGGCCTCCTGCGTCTTCGACGCCGGGCTGACCCGCTCGGACGGCACCCTGGCCACGGTGTTCGGCTGGTACGACAACGAATGCGCGTACGCCAACCGGCTGGTGGACCTGACCCTGATGATGGCGGACCAGGACTGACCCTCGCCGTCACCGGCCACGGGTACGGGTAGCCGCCGACCGCCCGGAGCGCGGATGCGGTCAGGACACCGGTACCCGGGCCGTGGCCGCCTCGGGGTCGCGCATGCGCATCAGCGGCACCCCCAGCCCGTAGGTCAGGAACCGGCCCTCCGGTCGGATCTCGACGATGCGGCAGGCGCTCCGCCGTTCGGCGGCAGCAGGTGGGACAGCTTGTCCCGGACCCGCTGGCCGGCCGGCGAGTCGGGCGGGAGAACGGCGGCCGAGCCGTGGAAGCTGATCGTCGCTGGTGGGATCGGGAACAGCAACGCCAGGATTCCGCCGCGGCGGACCGGCACGGTGACCGCGACCCGGCCGTTGGCCGCGATCTGCCTGGCCTTCCAGCTGTCCGCGGCGGTGACCACGTACATCCGCCGGTCGGTGATGGCGTAGACCACGCCGCTGGACCGCGGTTCACCGGCCGGGGTGACGTGACTGACCACCGCGAACGAGGCCCTGTTCAGCTGGCGCCAGACCTTGTCGTCGGTCGGGGCTTCCAGTCGGTCGAGTGTTGTCGACATGGCGGTACTCCTCAGGGTATGGGCGCCCGCCGGTGCCGGCGGCGCGCTCGGGCCGCAGCCGCCGCGGCTCCCGCGGCCGCCAGCGTGGCGGTGGTCCACCGCCTGGGGTTGGTCGCCGCCGGGCGCTTGGCCAGGGGCGTCGGCATGACCTCCAGGTTGACCGCGGTGACACCGGCGCCGGGTTCGCGGCAGAACACCACGCGGGCGGTGCCGGCGCCGTACCCGGACAGGTCGATGCGGAACGCGTACGGGTCGTCGTGGTCGTCGGGGTGCAGGACGAAGCCCCGGTACAGCGCCGGGATCGGGGTCAGCCCGCGGAGCACCAGCCGGCCACCGCGGGCGACCACCTCGACGCCCGGGCCCAGCGTGGCCCTCAGCCGGACATCGGTGAGCCGGCCGGCCAGCCGGTACCAGCCGCAGATCTCGCCCCAGACGTCGGGCCGCTGCGCGATGTCGGTGCGGATCCCCGGTTCGAGTACGCCGAGCAGTTGGGCGAGCAGCCGACTGTTCTGGCCGGGCAGCCACAGCATGGCTCCGCGGGCCCCGTTGGTGAAGGCCATGACGCCGACGCCGTCATCGGGCGCCAGCGCGATCTGCGAGGTGAAGCCCGGAACGATGCCCTGGTGTTCGACGACCAGGTGGCCGCCGACGTCACCGCGGAAGAACGCCAGCCCCATGCCGGGCAGCCGGGGGTCGGGCCGGTGGTGGGCGGCGAACATAGTGGCCAGCGTGGCGGGTTTGAGCACCGAGCCATGCTCGTTGGCGCCGCCGCCCAGCAGGGCGGCCAGGTAGCGGCCGATGTCCCGGGGGGTGGAGTAGGCGGAGGCCGCACCAGCGGTGATGCTCTCCCGGTCGGCGGCCGGCCTGGCACCGCCAGCGCGCAGCGTGTAGCCGGTCGCCAGCCGGGACCGGACCCGGTCGGTACGCACCAGGTCGGTCTCGGTCATGCCCAGCGGCTCGAAGACCCGCTCGCACAGGTACCGGTCGAACGGCAGGCCGCTGACGTCGGCGACGAGCTGGCCCAGGGTCGCGAACCCGTGGTTGGTGTACGTCCACCGAGTGCCCGGCTCGGCGTGGACGGGTAGGCGGTGCCGGTAGAACTCGGCCAGCGTGGGTACCCGGTGCCCGGCCGGCACGCTCTCCCCGAAGTCCGGCCGGATCAGACCTGAGGCGCGCAGTACCTCGCCCAGACCGGCGGTGTGGGTCAGCAGATGCCGCACGGTCGCCGGCCGCCATCCGGCCCGTGCCGGTACCAGCTGGTAGGCCCGCAGGTAGTCGTTGGCGGGTGCGTCGAGGTCCACCAGCCCTTGCTCGTGCAGCTGCATGACCGCGATTCCGGTGAACGTCTTGGTGATCGAGGCGATCCGGAACACGGTGTCCTCGGTCACCGGCGCCTTCGTCTCGATGTCCGCGAAACCGTGGCCGTGGAAGAACTGCAGCGATCCGTCGCGGACGACCCCGAACGCCAGGCCCACGGCCGGCCAGCGGTTGAGGATCTGGCCCAGGCGGGCCGCGTCGACCTCGGCGCGCGGTATCTCAGCCATGACAACCTCCTCCTTCAACGCTGTCGCGGCCGGTGCGGCGGGGAAGGAGGCGAGTCTCCCGGACCGATGGGCCGAAGGTCCCGGGCCGGAGACGACCGCGTGCCCGCTTGGCTAGTGGATCGCGTCACAGGTGATGCGGCGCGGGTGTATGCGGGCGATCACCCGGGTCTCGCAGCGCCGCTGCCGGATCGGATAGATGCTGCCGTAGTAGTTCCGGTGCCCGGTGTACCGCTCGGTCAGCAGCTCCAGGTGGTCCAGCGCGCCCTCCTCGATCAGCTCGGCGTCACCGCGGACCTCGATCCACCGGCCGCTGTCGGCGGGGTCGACGGCCAGTACCGTGGCCCGCGGGTCGGCGGCGAGGTTGCGGCCCTTGCGTCGTTGCCTCGTCGTGTTCACGAGGATGTCGTTGCCGTCCGTCGCGCACCACACGGGATGGGTCTGCGGGTGGCCGCCGGGCAGTCGCGTGCTCAGCGTCACTGTGAGCGCGCCGTCCAGAAGGGGGCGGTGCGAGGCCGGGATGGCGGGTTCACCGGCGCAGCCGCCAGGGTGCCGGGGTCGCCGGAGGGGCGGCTCGGTGGTGGCCCGGCGACCGTGCACCCACATCGGGCCGGTGCACACCGCGGTCGGGATCACCCGGAACGCGATCGGATGCTCGACGTCGGCCAGGTGCGCGGGGACCACACGGCCGAAGTAGGGTGCCGTCCCGGTGTAGGCGCGCGCCATCGCGTCGAGAATCGCGACGGGATCCCGCGGGTCGGAGCGGGCCAGCCCGCGGACCTCGATCCAGCGGGTGCTGTCGCCGGGTTCGACGACGAACACGGTCGCGTACGGCCGGGCCAGCATGTTGCGTGCCTTCTGGAACTCCCGCATGGTGTTGATCAGGATCAGCTCACCGTCGCGCTGGCACCACACCACAGTGGACTGCAGACGGCCGTCGGGCATGCCAGTGGTCAGCACTGTCGGCAGTGGACGGTCGAGCAGGTCCACGTGGCTCTCCGGCAGGGTCACCGGAGCTGCTGTCGCGGTACGCATCGTGGCCACCTCCCAGCCCAGCCCAGCACAGGTCGGGCGCGCGTATCCGGCCAGGGCCGATGGTCCCGTCAACCGGTCCGGGTGGCCCTGCCCCCGACTCCGGAGGCGAGTGACGATCAGGAATGGTGAAGGAGGTAGGGCGATGACGACTGTGCGTACCGGATGGGAGGAGCTGGGCCACACGCTCGAGGCGCTGGGGCTCAAGCTCAGGCTGCACTACGAGCAGACCCGCGACGACGAGGTCACCGAGACGGTCGACCGGCTGCGGGCGGGCGTTCAGGACGCGTTCGAGGCAGCCGGCAACGCGGTGCGGGACGACGCGGTCCGCGCCGACGTCCGCGAGGCGGGGCGGCTGCTGGCCGAGGCGCTCGCGACGACGCTGGAGAAGGTGGGCGCGGACCTGCGCGATGCCACCTCGCGCAAGCCGTGACCACGGTCGGGATCTGCTCTGTCAGAAGGAGGTCGAGATGGCGGTCACCCGGACCACCCGCCGGCCCACACGCCGGCCCACCGTCGGAACGCGCCGCACCGGCTATGTCATCGCGGCTGCGCTGAACGCCGTGCTGCTGTACCTGGTGAACGTCTGGCCGGGCTGGCAGGCTGTGCCGTTCCTCACCGAGGACACCCGTCAGGTGCTCGGGCTGGTCAACCTCTCGCTGGCCGCCAGCATCGCGGTGAACCTGGTCTACCTGGCCTACGACCCGCGCTGGGTCAGGTCTCTCGGTGATCTGCTCACCACGAGCATCGGCCTGGCCGGGATCGTGCGTGTCTGGCAGGTGTTCCCGTTCGATGTCGACGGCTACTCCGTCGACTGGGCGCTGGTGATCCGGGGAGTCCTGGTCGTCGCCGGCGTCGGCGCGGCCATCGGCATTCTGGTCCAGCTCGTAGCCCTGATCCGGGCGTACCGGGATCCTCGTACCTGATCTGCACCCACCTACCTGGTGCCGGTTCGGGTCTGTGCTACCACCGTGCCGGTGAGCAGGTCGTGGAACCGGTCGAACTCCTCGAACTGCGGGATGTGACCGGAGTCGTCGAAGGTGACCCACTGCTTGGTCGGTGCCTGCAGCATGGTGAACCACGCGCGGGCGGGTTGGCTGCGGGCGTTGAGCTCATGGGCGCCCATCACGAGGTACACGGGTACCCGGAGGGTGGGTACGTCGCGGCGGAAGTCCAACCCCTGTAGTTGCGGATACATGACCGAACCCATGTCGACGAGCGCCTTGAGTTTGTTGACCTTGTCGAGCGGCCCGTACTCCGGTACGCCGTTGCCGTCCAGGCCACCCGGGGCGTGGCTGGTGAAGTAGGCGGTCTTCGGGTAGGGGCTGATCTTCTCGTAGTACTCGATGAGGAACGCATAGGCGTAGACGTCGGCATACGGTGGCTCGCCCCAGGCACGCATCCGCTCGGCGAGGGCGGTGTCGTTGGTGCGGGCGGCGTAGGCGAGGACATCGCGGTAGATGATCCGGTCGCTCTCCCGTTGGCTGACCATCTGCCCCGCGCCGATGTACGCGGCGTACAGCTCCGGATGCCGTTGCGCGGCGAGCACGCCGAGGGTGGAGCCCCACGAGTTGCCGAACAGGTAGATCCTGTCCTGGCCGAAGCGGTGGCGCAGGTAGTTGGTCAGCTCGACGGTGTCGGCCACGGCCCGGTCCAGGGTCCACGTGTCGGTCGGGTCCAGGGCGGCGTAGGACGTGCCGGTACCACGCTGGTCCCACACCGCGAAGACGAAGTCGTTCTCCAGTGCGGCCATGTAGGCGCGGGTGTAGCCGAGGTCGCTCTGTCCCGGGCCGCCGGCGAGGTAGAGCAGCACCGGGTTGGTGGTGCTGCGCCCGCGGATCAGCACGGTCTGGTCGTGGCCGCCGAGGCGCACGGTGGCGAGTTCGGCCACGCTGCCGGCCACCGGCCGGCCGTCGGGGTCGAGGATCGTGGGGGTGCTGCCCGGCCGGGTCAACAGGACGCCGAGCCCGACGAGCCCGAGCGCGGCGACTCCGGCAACCGTCTGTCGGGCGTACCGTGCGACCCGCCGGCGCGGTCGGGTGGGTCGCGAGCCGGGCCGCAACCGGCGGGCCAGCCCGGCACCGTAGGACGCGCCGACCACCATCGGTACCAGCATGACCACCGCCGCGAAGCCCCGGCCGAGGACGAGCACGATGACTCCCACGGTCAGGCCGAGGCGGGGGCGGTCCACCGACGGCCCGACGGTGTCCAGACGGGCGAGCTCGAACGCCGCCGTGTAGACCGCCGGGGCGAGCAGCATCGCCCAACGCGAGCGCAGCACGAGGCCGGCGAAGACGCCGACCGCGGCGCAGCCGAGCATCGCCGCGACGAGCTGACCCTCGGTGATCGGGCCGCGCGGCATGGCCAGCGCCATCGCGACCGCCGCGGCGGCGGTGACGGCCACCGCGGTGAGCACGGCTGCGATCCAGTACCGCCAAAGCCGGTCGAGGCCGAGCGCGAACCATGTGCGGCCCGGAGGCGCTGCGGTGGCGGGAGGTCGCGCGGTCGTCATCAGCGAAGTCATGGTCTCCTCCCGAACGGTGCCGCCATCCCGGGGCGGCCAGCGGGCCGGCGGCGTTGGTGGCGCATACGTTCCAGCCTCCTCCCCGGCCGAGAGGGTGCCCAGGGGCGAACGGCCCGGTCCCCCGGCCACCCTCGCCGGTCACTCGACGGTGACGGTGATGCGCGGCGCGATGGTGATGCTGTTGTGGACGGTGCAGTGCGACGCGACGGCGACGAGGGCCGCCACGCGGCCGGCCGGAAGGTCGGTGGGAGGTCGCAGCGTGATCCGGACGGCGGCCACCCGGGCCGGGCGGTCGGCGGCCATCTCGAAGCCGGCGCTCACCTGCAGGCCGTCGCGGCGGTAGCCGTGGCGGGTGAGGTAGCGTCCGGCGTAGAACGCGACGCAGGCTGCCAGCGAGCCGACGAACAGCTCGGTGGGTGTCGGCGCCTGGTCGGTACCGCCGTCCTGGACGGGTTGGTCGACCCGCACCCGGTGGCCGCGTACCCGGATGTCGTACGCCTCGCCCTCGACGTAGGAGACCTCGGTCCGGCCGGTGGCGACGTCCCGGACCCGGGCGGCCGCTACGGTGACGGCTGGTTCAGTCATCGGCTGGCTCCCTCGATCGCGTCGCTCGCGACCGTGGGCGTCGCGGCGGGTACCGGGGTTCGCCTGTCTCCGGTACCGGCCAGCAGGTAGAGGATTCCGGCCAGGACCGCCGGTGCGCTGACCGCGGCGAGCGATGCGAGGCCAGCGGTGGTGCCCACGGCCGACAGGGCGACCGGAGCCAGACCGAGAACGACGAGCAGACCGCCGGCCGGTCGCGGCCGGCGCCAGCCGAGAACGGCGAGGGGGGCCGCGAGGATGACCGTGATGACGGCCCGTACCGGCCCGTTGTCGTGCTCGAACGCCCGCCACGCCTGCGGATCGGCGGCGAACCAGACGCTCAGGCCGACGACGATCGCGGTCAGCACGGCGAGCAGGACGGTCGCCGCCGCGACGCGGTACCAGGCGAGCGCCGACAGGACGACCAGCGGCACCAAATACAGAGCGACAATGCCGGCGGCCAACCACCCGCCCGGGTCCGTGAACGCCGCCGCGGCGATCCACCCGATGGCGACAAGCGTGAACACGGCGATCAGGCCGAGCCCGGCGCGCCGGAGGAATGCCGCCCGGTCAGCCGCCGTGCGTAATCCGGCCACCAGCACCATGGCGGCGCCGGCCAACGCCAGAGCCGCGAGAAGCTTCCACATCTCGCCCCTCCAACACAGGTAGTTCTCGATGTCCACCTCCAGTCCAGGCCGGGTGGCACGGCCCGGCTAGGGCCGAATGTCACGAACAGCGCCGGCGTACGAGGTGCCCGCGGTGCGGATAGCCTGGCCGGGTGATCGAGCTGCACCTACGAGGGAAGGTCCTGCCGGGGCGGCGTGGGGAGCTGGTCGCCTTCCTCCGGGAGGCGATTGCGTTCTACGAGCAGCCGGGCGGGATCCGGGTACGGGTGATGTGGGACGTCACCGACTCCGACCGGTTCATCGAGGTGATGGAGTACGCGGACCAGGAGACCCACGACCGGGACCAGGTCAGGGTGGCCAACGACGCCGACATGCAAGGCTACCTGCGGCGCTGGCGCGCGCTGCTGGCCGCGCCGCCGGAGGTGGAGACCTACCGGATCGACCCGATGTGAGACGCGCTCCTACCCTGTCCGGGCCAGGCCGGCCATCTTGACTCCGGTGTAGACGGCGGCCGCGAGGGCGACGTCGGAGAGCAGCATCAGGCCGATGGCGTAGGAGCCCTCGGTGCCGTAGACCGCGCCCATGATGAGAGGCGGGAGGAAGCCACCCAGGCCACCCGCGGCGCCGACGAGGCCGGTGACCGCACCGACCTTGCCGGCGGGGGCGAGCTTGCCGACGAGGGCGAAGACCGCGCCGCTGACGGCACCGAGCAGCGCGGCCATGCCGAGGAACGCGATCGTGCCGAGCGGGATCAGCGGGGGTTGGAACGCCTGCACGACGGCGAGCAGCGCGACGCCGGAGAAGGACCAGACCAGCACGGGTACCGGGTGCAGCCGGTCGGACAGCCAGCCGCCGACGGGCCGGGCGGCGACGGCGAGAACGACGAACCCGGCGGTGCGCAGCGCCGCGTCGCTGGCGGACAGCTCGTACGCGGTGCGCAGGTAGGCGGGCAGGTACACGCTGAAGGCGACGAACCCGCCGAAGCCGACCGCGTAGAGGAAGCACAGCTGCCAGGTCACCGGCAGCTTGGCGACCTCACCGAGGCGGCGCATCGGTGATCCGGTGGCCGGCTGGCGGCCCGGGCCGTCGCGCAGCAGCGCGGCGGCGAGCACCGCGTAGACCGCGAGCACCGCGGCGACGAGTAGGAACGGCGTCCTCGGGCCGTACTCGTCGGCGAGCCTGACCGTGGTGAAGTTGGCGATGGCGGTGCCGCCCATGCCGATGCCGAAGACGCCGATGGCGAAGCCACGGCGGGCCGGCGCGTACCACGTCGAGACGTGCGGGACGCCGACGGCGAATGCGGTGCCAGCGATGCCGAGGAAGAACCCGGTGACGATCATCGCTGGGTACGACGACTGCACGTAGGCGAGCGTGACGACCGGCACGATGGTCGCCAGGCTGACGGCCGGGAACATCAGGCGGGCGCCGAAGCGGTCGGTCAGCGCGCCGACCGGGATCCGGCCGAGCGAACCGACCACGACCGGGATCGCGACGAGCAGCGACTGGGCGGCGAAGCTGAGGGCGAGCCGTTCCTTGATCCCGGGGCCGAGCGGGCCGAGCAGGGCCCAGGCCCAGAAGTTCACCATGAAGCCGGCGGTGGCCATCGCGAGGTTGAGCGTGGCGCCGGGGCTCGTGGCCGGGGAGGCATCCGGCCCGGCGGTGGCCGCGGGCGCCGCGGTCGGGTTGGTCGTGGTCATCGTCCACCTCGACGGGCCGGTTGGGTCTCCCATCCGGGTCGTGCCGAGCGCAGCCCGGGCCGGGCGTCGCGGCTGCGGTAGACCACGTACGGCCGGGTGAGGTACCCGACCGGCGCGCTGAACGCGTGGACCAGGCGGGTGAACGGCCAGAACGCGAACAGCGCGAACGCGGCGAGTACGTGCAGCTGGAAGCCGATCGGCACGCCGGCCATCAGCTCGGGGTCGGGCTGGAGCAGGAACAGCGACCGGAACCAGGGCGAGACCGTCTCGCGGTAGTCGTAGCCGCCGCCGCTCACGTTGGCCCGCACGGTCGCCCACAGCCCGAGCACGATGACCGCGGCGAGCACCACGTACATGGTCTTGTCGTTGCGGGTGGTGGCGGTGAAGACCGGGCCGACCAGGCGGCGCCGGAGGATGAGGATCGTCATGCCGGCCAGCGTGCAGAAACCGGCGATCGTACCCAGGCCGACCGCCATCGCGTGGTAGGCGTTCTCGCTGATCCCGGCGGCCTCGGTCCACGCCTTGGGGATGAGCAGACCGCCCACGTGTCCGATGAGGACGATCAGGATCCCGAAGTGGAACAGCGGGCTGCCCCAGCGCAGGATGGCGCTCTCGTACAGCTGCGACGACCGGGTGGTCCAGCCGAACTTGTCGTACCGGTGCCGCCAGATCGTGCCGAGCACGAACACCGCGATCGTCAGGTAGGGCACGACCACCCACAGGATGGTGTTCACCGGCGACCTCCGGAGGACAGGGCGAACGGTGGCAGGCCCACCTGTTCGGCGGGTGGGCCGGTGCGGGCCAGGGCCGCCGCCGCGGCGAGTTCGGCGGCGGTGGCGGGCGGCAGCAGGGCACGGACCGCGGCCACCGCATGCCGGTACACCGAGCGGTGCTGGTCGAGGGCCTGCTCGAGCAGGTCCAGGCCGATGCGGTGCTGCCGCAGCAGGCGCCAGGCCGGCGCACCGGCGTGGGCGGCCAGCTCCAGCACGGCGGGCAGGTAGTCGGGCAGCTCGCCGCCGTCCACTGTGTACCCGGCGGCCCGGTACGCGGCGGCGAAGTCGAGCAGGGCCTGGCCGCGGTTGCGGGTGTCGCCGGCGGTGTAGTAGCTCAGGTGCAGGCAGCAGCGGCGGCGCAGGTCGAACAGGTCGACGTACTCGGCCGCCAGGGAGGTCGGGTCGAGGGCCGCCCGGTGGTCGGCGACCCGGCCGAGCGGGTCGCCGAGGCCGACCGGCAGCTCGGCCAGCGCCGCCCGGACCGCCGGTAGGCTGGCCAGCACGGTGGCGTCGGGGTAGCGCAGCAGCAGCGAGGCGGCCTTGGCGGCGACGGCCCGCGGGTCGCTCATGACTCGTCCTTCCGGTGCGGGAACAACCCTTCCGGCTGGCCCTTGCCGTCCCAGTTGAGCAGGTTGACGCGTTCTCTCGTCGGGTCGGCGGGATCGGCGAAGGTGTCGGCGCGTTGCCGGTCGGCCATGGCGTGGAAGGACTCCACCGCGATGGGTACCGGCCGGCCGGAGACCTCACCGAACGGGCCCGATCCACCCATGCCGGGGCCGCCCTCGTAGTCCAGGCTGCAGCCGGTGGCCAGCTCCTCCAGGCCGGCGGCGGTCTCCGCGTGGGCGGCCGGGATGACGTAGCGCTCGTCGTACTTGGCGATGGCCAGCAGCCGGTACATCCGTTCCAGGTCGGCACCGCTCATGCCGACGGCGTTGGCGATCGACTCGTCGCGGTCCTCACCCAGGTTGATCCGCCGCTGGTAGGCACGCATCGCGGCGAGCCGGCCCAGGACCGCGGTCACGGGCGCGGTGTCGCCGGCGGTGAACAGCCCGGCCAGGTACTCGACCGGGATGCGCAGCGCGTCGATGGCGCCGAACAGGTTGCCGGCGTCCTCGCCGTCGTGGCCGGTGTCCCGTAGCGCGTCGACCACCGGCGACAGCGGCGGGATGTACCAGACCATCGGCATCGTGCGGTATTCCGGGTGCAGCGGCAGCGCCACCTCGTACCGCATGATGAGGTCCCAGATCGGGGAGCGTTGCGCCGCGTCGATCCAGTCCTCGGGGATGCCGGAGCTGCGGGCGGCGGCGATGACCGACGGGTGGTGCGGGTCGAGGAACACCGACCGCTGCGCGGCGTAGAGGTCGGTCTCCGCCTCGACGGCGGCGGCTCGCGTGACCGCGTCCGCGTCGTAGAGCATCAGGCCGATGTAGCGCAGCCGCCCGACGCACGTCTCCGAGCAGACGGTCGGGATCCCGATCTCCACCCGCGGGAAGCAGAACGTGCACTTCTCGGCCTTGCCGGTGCGGTGGTTGAAGTACACCTTCTTGTACGGGCAGCCGGTCACGCACATCCGCCAGCCGCGGCAGCGGTCCTGGTCCACCAGCACGATGCCGTCCTCGCTGCGCTTGTAGATGGCTCCCGAGGGGCAGGCGGCGGCGCAGGACGGGTTGAGGCAGTGCTCGCAGATGCGGGGCAGGAAGAACAGGAACGCCTTCTCGTACTCCAGCCGTACGGTGTCGCTGACCTGGGCCAGGACCGGGTCGGCGGCGGCCAGCTCGTTGCCGCCGGCTAGCGAGTCGTCCCAGTTCGCCGACCAGGAGATCTTCGTGTCCTGCCCGGTGATCAGCGACTTCGGGCGGGCGACCGGGGTGTGCTCACCGGCCGGGGCGGTGAGCAGGTGCTCGTACTCGTAGGTCCACGGCTCGTAGTAGTCCTGAATGGACGGTAGCTTCGGGTTGGCGAAGATGGACAGCAGTCGCTTGACCCGCCCGCCCGAGCGCGGCTTGAGCCGGCCGCGCCGGGTGCGTACCCAGCCGCCCTGCCACCGCCCCTGGTCCTCGTAGGTGCGCGGGTACCCCTGCCCGGGCCGGGTCTCCACGTTGTTGAACCACACGTACTCCACCCCGGAGCGGTTGGTCCAGGCCTGCTTGCAGGTCACCGAGCAGGTGTGGCAGCCGATGCACTTGTCGAGGTTCATCACCATCGCCATCTGGGCCATGACGCGCATCAGTACTCGACCTCCTGCGAACGGCGGCGGATCATCGTGACCTCGTCGCGTTGGTTGCCGGTCGGGCCGAGGTAGTTGAACGCGAACGACAGCTGCGCGTACCCGCCGATCAGGTGGGTGGGTTTGATCAGCAACCGGGTCAGCGAGTTGTGGATGCCGCCGCGCCGGCCGGACGTCTCGGCCTTCGGCACGTCCACCACCCGTTCCTGGGCGTGGTACATGTACACGGTGCCCGGCGGCATCTTGTGCGTCACCACGGCGCGGGCGACCACGACGCCGTTGCGGTTGACCGCCTCGACCCAATCGTTGTCCCGTACCCCGATGGTCTTGGCATCCGGTTCGCTGATCCAGATGGTCGGTCCGCCGCGGGACAGGGTGAGCATCAGCAGGTTGTCCTGGTACTCGGAGTGGATCGACCACTTCGAGTGCGGGGTGAGGTAGCGCACGGTCAGGCCGAGCTCGCCGGTCTCGGTCAGCCGGGGTTCGCCGAAGAGCAGGTGCATGTCCAGCGGCGGCCGGAAGATCGGCATCGACTCGCCCAGCTCGTGCATCCAGTCGTGGTCGAGGAACAGGTGCTGCCGGCCGGTGAGGGTGTGCCAGGGCTTGTGGCGTTCGGTGTTCAGGGTGAACGGGGAGTAGCGCCGGCCGCCGTGTTCGCTGCCCGACCACTCGGGGCTGGTCAGCACCGGCACCGGTCGGGCCTGGGTGTCGGCGAAGCGGACGTGGGTGCCCTCGTGGTCGGCGGCGAGGTCGGCCAACCGCTGGCCGGTACGCCGCTCCAGGAACCGGAAGCCCTCGACGGCGACCCGGCCGTTGGTGGTGCCGGACAGGGTCAGGATCGCCTCGCAGGCGTGGATGTCCCGGTCCAGCCTGGGCCGCCCGGCGGCGAGTCCGCCGGCGACCTCACCGTTGGCCCGGCGCAGGAACTCCACCTCCGGCGCGACGTCGACGGTGACGCCCTTGGTGGTGGTGCCGAGCCGGTCCAGCAGCGGCCCGAGCGCGGCCATCTTCGCCGCGACCGCGCCGTAGTCGCGTTCGACCACGACGAACTTCGGCATCGATCGGCCCGGCACCGGATCGCACTCGCCGGCCGCCCAGTCACGCACGACGCCGCCGGGGGTGGCCAGCTCGTCGGGGGTGTCGTGGGTCAGCGGTACGGCCACCACGTCCTTGCGTACCCCGAGGTGGTCGGCGGCGAGGGCAGAGAACGCGCGGGCGAGGCCGTGGAAGGCGTCGAAGTCGGTACGGGTCTGCCAGGGCGGCGCGATGGCCGGGTTGAACGCGTGCACGAACGGGTGCATGTCGGTGCTGGACAGGTCGTGCTTCTCGTACCAGGTCGCCGCCGGCAGCACCACGTCCGAGAACAGCGTCGTCGAGGTCATCCGGAAGTCGAGGCTCAGCAACAGGTCGAGCTTGCCTTCGGGTGCCTGTTCGGGCCAGCGCACCTCCTGCGGGCGCCGCTCCGGTGGGGTCTCGGTGGCGCGCAGCGACGCGTCGGTGCCGAGCAGGTGCCGGAGGAAGTACTCGTTGCCCTTCGCCGACGAGCCGAGCAGGTTGGCCCGCCACACCGTCAGCACCCGGGGCCAGTTCTCCGGAGCATCCGGGTCGGTACAGGCGAACCCGAGCCGCCCGGCCGTCAGCGCCTCGGTGATCGCGGCGGCCGGGTCGTCCTGGTTGGCGGCGAGCGCCTCGTCGGCCACGTCGAGCGGGTTGCGGTCGAACGTCGGCATGGTCGGCATCCAGCCCATCCGGGCCGACCGGGCGAGCAGGTCGGCGGTGTGCCGGCCGGCGAACGCGCCGCTGGCCAGCGGGGAGGCCAGCGCGCCCGCGTCGTACCCGTCGTAGCGCCACTGGTCGGTGTGCAGGTACCAGTACGCGGTGCCGGCCATCTGCCGCGGCGGGCGGGACCAGTCCAGCCCGAACGCCAGGGTGGACCAGCCGGTCACCGGGCGGCACTTCTCCTGCCCCACGTAGTGCGCCCAGCCGCCACCGTTGACGCCCTGGCAGCCGGTCAGCGTGGTCAGTGCGAGCATCGCCCGGTACGTGGTGTCGGAGTGGAACCAGTGGTTGGTGCCGGCACCCATCAGGATCATCGACCGGCCGCCGGAGCGCTCGGCATTGTCGGCGAACTCGCGCGCCACCCGGGCGCACTGCGCCGCCGGCACGCCGGTGATCGGTTCCTGCCACGCCGGTGTGTAGGGCTGGTCCGCATCGTCGTAGCCCGCCGGCCAGTCACCCGGCAGCCCCGGCCGGGCCACCCCGTACTGGGCCAGCAGCAGGTCATACACGGTGGTGACCAGGCGGCCGGCGACGGTGCGGGTGGGTACCCCGCGGCGCAGCACCCGCCCCGTACCGGCGGGATCGTCGAACCGCGGCAGCAGCACCTCCGCGGTCCCGTCGGTGTCCATGCAGGACAGTGCGGGTTGGACGGTGCCCAGGTCGAGATTCCACCGCCCGGTTCCCGAGTCGGCGTACCGGAAGCCGAGCGAGCCGTTCGGGACGGCCGGGGCGCCGGTGGCCTGGTCCCAGACGACGGTCTTGAACGCCTCCTCCGGCCCGCCGCCGTCGCCGAGGTCGGCGGCGGTGACGAACTTGCCCGGCAGGTACGCGCCGTCCCGCTCCTCCAGGGTCACCAGGAACGGCAGGTCGGTGACGCGCGTGACGTAGTCCAGGAACCGCTGGGTGGGTCGCCGCACGAAGAACTCGGTGAGGATCACGTGGCCCATCGCCATCGCCAGCGCGCCGTCGGTGCCCGGCTGCGCCGGCAGCCACTCGTCGGCGAACTTGACGTTGTCGGCGTAGTCCGGGCTCACCACGATGACCTTCTGGCCGCGGTAGCGAGCCTCGGCCATCCAGTGCGCGTCGGGGGTCCGGGTCACCGGCACGTTGGAGCCCCACATCATCAGGTAGGCGGCGTCCCACCAGTCGGCCGACTCCGGCACGTCGGTCTGGTCGCCGAAGACCTGCGGCGAGGCGACCGGCAGGTCGGCGTACCAGTCGTAGAACGACAGCATGCTGCCGCCGATCAGCGAGATGAACCGGGCGCCGACCGCGTGCGACACCATCGACATCGCCGGGATCGGCGAGAACCCGGCCACCCGGTCGGGGCCGTACTCCTTGATCGCGTGCACGTGGGCGGCGGCGACCATCTCCAGCGCCTCGTCCCAGGAGACCCGCACCAGGCCGCCCTTGCCCCGGGCCCGCTGGTAGCGGCGGCGGCGCTGCGGGTCGGCCTGGATCTCCGCCCAGGCGGCCACCGGGTCGCCGCCGAGGCGGGCCTTCGCCTCCCGGTACATGTCGACCAGCACGCCGCGGGCGTACGGGTAGCGGACCCGGGTGGGGGAGTAGGTGTACCAGGAGAACGCCGCTCCGCGCGGGCAGCCGCGCGGCTCGTACTCCGGCCGGTCGGCGCCCACGCTCGGGTAGTCGGTCTGCTGCGCCTCCCAGGTGATGATCCCGTCCTTGACGTACACCTTCCAGGAGCACGAACCGGTGCAGTTGACCCCGTGCGTGGAACGCACCACTTTGTCATAGGACCACCGGTCCCGGTAGAAGGTATCCGCGTCCCGTCCTCCGACCTGGTAGAGCGCGCGGCCGTCCGGGGACACCTCCGCCCGGCGCAGCAGCCCGCCCACCGCCAGTAACGCCCGCCCAGCACCGCCGCCAGCCGTCATCCCACGCCCCTCACGCACCCGCGCCGTCCTGTAGTCCACCCTTTAGGTGACCATGGGGTGGTGGCCCCCGCACGGTGAAGGGCCAAAAGACTCTAGCCCCGCTGGCGGTCGGCCCTTCACGGCGCCACCGGACCGCGGGTTGATTGATCTTATGAGTCGTACACTATCCGGCCGACCGGCCACCACAAGCCTCAAGACGCTGGTCGGAAGCGGCGACAGGATCGGCCTGTTCACGCTGCCGTTCCTGGTCGTCGGCCTGGTCCTCAACGTCGCCTACCCGTCGCTGTTCGACGTGGGCGGGCCACCGGCCGCGCTGGGCGTGCTCTCTGCTGCCGTACTGGCCGTCGGCGTCGTGATCTGGGTGTGGTCGATCATGCTGATCGCGACCCGGGTCCCCCGTGGCGAACTGATCACGAGCGGGCCGTACGCGCTGGTCAAGCACCCGCTCTACACCGCGGTCGCAGTCCTGGTCCTGCCCTGGCTGGGTTTCCTCCTCAACACCTGGCTCGGTGCCGTGCTCGGGGTCGTCATGTACCTCGGGTCCCGGATGTTCGCGCCGGCCGAGGAGGCGGAGCTGTCGAAGACCTTCGGTCCCGCCTGGACGCGGTACGCCGAGGCGGTGAAGATCCCGTGGCTGTAGGAGGTGGCTCGTGATGACCGACGCGCAGCGCCGGGTTCCCTGGCTGCACCGGCTCGACCGGTGGATGTACCGGGGCGGCCGCCCGAACCGGCTGGCCCGGATCCTCAACCGCGCCTCCGCGGTGCAGTTCGCGGCCGGCATCCTGGCGCCGGACCACTGGGTGACGCTGCAGGTGCCCGGCCGGCGAACCGGCCGCCTGCTGTCGCTGCCGCTGGTCGTCGCCGACGTGGGCGGCGAGCGGTACCTGGTGTCGATGCTCGGCCCGAACTCCAACTGGGTGCGCAACGTGCGGGCGGCCGGTGGCCGGGTGGTCCTGCGGCACGGCCGCCCCCAGCACGTCCGCCTGGTCGAGGTCGCGCCGGCCGAGCGGGCGCCGATCCTGCGACGCTACCTCGACCTCGCACCAGGCGCCCGCGCGCACCTCCCGGTCGCGCGGGGCGCGCCGCTGGCCGAGTTCGAACGGATCGCCGCGCGGATCCCGGTGTTCCGGATCACCCCCGACCGCCGCGCACGATGACCTCGTCGACCGGGCGGCGCGGGGTCGCCCGCGCCGGCGTGGTCGGGTAGCCGATCCGCAGGATCGTCTGCACGACCTGGCCCGTCTCCGAGTCCTGCAGGAGGTCCCGCAACCGGGGCACCTCCAGGAGCTGGCTCAGCGGCGTGGCGGCCAGCCCGCGCACCGTGGCGGTCAGCAGTACCCGCTGCAGCGCCGCGCCCGCACGCAGCCAGTCCACCGGGGTGTCGCCGTCGGTGAACAGCAGGATCAACGTCGGGTCAGGTTCGAAGTCCACCGTGGCGGTGGGGTCGCCGTGGCCGAGGGCGAACTCCCGCATCGGCAGGGCGCCGTCGGTGTCCCGGGGCCCGAACGCCTGGCGGGGGACCCCGTCGACGCGGCCGAGCCCGCCCGGGGTGGTCCAGGCGGCCAGTTCAGCACGGTACCGGGGATCGGTGCGCAGCCGGTTCTCCGCGGTACGGGTGAGGCTGAGCACGCCGTCGCGCAGCGCCGGATCCAGGGTGAGCAGGGCGGCGCCCTCGACCACGGCCGCGCCGGACAGCTCCCGCATGGTGGCGGCAGGGACCGGTTGGTCGGCGAACGGGCGGCGGTTGGTGTGCCGGCGCGGGATGGCGTCGGCCAGCGCCACCACGGCGGCCGGCGGCGCGGCCTCCCGTCCTATGGAGACGGTCGCCGCCAGGTCCGGCTCGGTGCGGCCCGGTATCAGCCGCACCTGGACCTCGCGGCCGCGCGCCCGTACGGCCAGCCGGAGATTGAACACCGCGGCCCCGACGCTGATGAACATCTCACGGCCGTCCGGGTCGAGCGTGGCGAGCTGACGCCTCCGGTCGACCAGCACGTCGATCGTGTCGCCCTCGGGGCGGAACAGCCACGGCTGCGTGTTGTGTATCGACGGCGCCGCCGTCGCCGCGAGCAGAGCCTCCGGCAAAGCGTCGTACCACAGCGACCCGTTCATGTCGTGAGCCTCACCCGGGTGACAATCCCGCCGGTACGGTCATGAGGGGTAGCGGCGCAGGGCCGAAGGTCCTGCCGGCCGCTACCTCCATTGTGGCCACCCGTGGCGTGGCTACCCGTGCCGGGCATTGTGGCTACCCGTGCCGGGCGACGAGCACCGGGCACGCGGCGTGGTGCAGCAGGGCCAGGCCTACCGACCCGAGCAGCGTGCCGGCGATCTGGCCGTGGCCCCGGCTGCCGACGACGACGAGGCGGGCCCGTCCGGACGCACTGACCAGCATGTCCGCGGCGCTGCCCGGACCGACCAGGGCGGTTACCGGCACGTCCGGGTACTTGTTCCGCCAGCTCGTCAGCGACTCCTCGAGCGCCTGGTGCTCGGCCGACTGGAAGTGGCGTGGATCGATGGTGGCCGGGGGGCCGTCGCCCCACGGCGGTTCGGGCAGGCGGTAGGCCCGGATCGCCGTCAGTGCGCAGGCCTGCCCGGCCGCGAGCTCGAATGCCGTGCCGAGCGCGTGGTCGGCGCCGGGTGACCCATCCGCGCCGACCACGACCGGGCCGTCGTGGCTCTGCCCGCGGACGACGACGACCGGGCAGCCGGCATGGGTGGCGACACGTTGGCTGACCGAGCCGAGGAGCAGGCTGGTGAAGCCACCCCTGCCACGGTTGCCGACGACGATGAGGTCCGCGCCGGTCGCGGTGGACAGCAGCGCACCGGCCGGGTCACCGTGGATGGCGACCCCGGTGACCGGCAGACCGGGGTGCGCGCGGATCACGTCCGCGGCCGCGGCCTCGACCAGGTCCTCGGCGTGCTGCTGGACGGCCCGTTCACGGTCGCCCACGATCCCCACCGGTGCGCCGATCCACGGCCACTCGTACGCGGTCAGGATCCGAAGGCGCAGCTCGCGTCGGGCCGCTTCGTCGGCGGCCCAGGCCACTGCGGTCGTGGCGGACGGTGAACCGTCCGTCCCCACGACGATGTCGTGTCTCATGGCTGACTCCTCCCCACTGTGCACGTTCTGTCTCCAGCGTGAGATCCGGGCCCGTGGCCGATAAGGGCCGACCGGATCCCGCAGGCCAGGTCGGAGGTCCGCCGTCGGGTGCCGGTGGTGCCGAGCCGTCATTCGACGTCCGGCCACGTCCCGGGTACAACGTCCCGTGGTCGGCGTGGCGTTCGACCCTGTCCGGGGGTGGGCCGGATCGGCAGGCTCGGCGGTGAGGAGGTGATCAATGACGGAACCCTCGCCGTCGACCCGGTTGGCTGTCCCGCCCGGCCTGGGATGGACGGACCGACGCCGCATGGACCCGTCCGCGACCGGACGACACGACGGCGGGCGGCGGGCGGCGCTGGACCGCATGTTGGTGGCCCTGGCGGCCGCGCCGTCGATTCACAACACCCAGCCGTGGCTGGTGCACGTCGCGCCCGACCACATCGATGTCCACCCCGATCGGTCCCGGCTGTTGCCGGTGCTCGACCCGGCCGGACGGGAGCTGGCGGTCAGCGTTGGCGCTGCGGTGTTCAACCTGAGGTTGGCGATGCTGGTGCACGGACATACTCCGGTGCTGACGGTGCTGACGTCGGCCGACCGGGCGCGGGTCGTGGCTCGGGTCACGCCGGGGCCGCCGGAGGCGCCGCCGGCTGCCGCCCAGATGCTCGCCTGGGCTGTTCCGCGGCGGCACTGCAACCGCCAGCCGTTCACCGGCAGGCCGGTCAGAGCCGAGGTGCTGGCCGAGTTGCGGGCGGCGGCCGCGGCCGAGGGCGCCCGGCTGGTCGTGGCCGGGCCGGTGCACCGAAAGATCATCTTCAGCCTGGCTCGGGCGGCAGAGCGCCAGCAGCGCAAGGACACCGCGTACCGGCGTGAGCTGGCGGAGTGGACCGGTGACCGGTCCAGCCGTTTCGACGGCGTACCTGCCGAGGCGTTCGGCCCACGCAGCACCAGGGAGGCGGTGCCCGTGCGGGACTTCGTCGCCCCGCGCGGACGGCGGCTCACGACGGTCGACTTCGAGCCCGAACCGACGATTGCGGTGCTCTACACCGACGGCGACACACCGGGGCACTGGTTGCGCGCCGGGCAGGCGCTGCAACGGACGCTGCTCACCGCCACCCTGCGCCGGTTGGCGGCGAGCCTGATCAGCCAGCCACTCGAGGTGCCCGAGTTACGGGCGGTCCTCGGCGTGGGCGGTTGGTCCGCCCAGATGATCCTGCGGCTCGGCCACGCGCCACCCGGCCCACCCACCCCGCGCCGGCCACCCGGACTGTTCCTCGCGGAACCCCCGCCGGCGGGAGCACCCTGGCTGGGCCCGTCCAGGACGTAGCGGCACCGGCCGGGGCGAGGCCAACGACCCGGATCCGGTGGACCTTCGGCACCTGCCCGCTGGCTGACGCGAACCTACGGTGAACGAGGGCCGGCGATCCGGACGCCGGTGCACCGGGAGGCGGAATGGCCCAGGAGACGGCGACGGTTGCGGTGCGGGCCGGACTCACCTCCACCGAGGCCGCGCGCCGGCTCGCCGAGGACGGCCCGAACGAGCTACCCGCGGAGCGGCGGCCACCGGTCGCGCTCCTGCTGGCCCGCCAGATGGTTCACTTCTTCGCGCTGCTGTTGTGGGGCGCGGCAGCGCTGGCCGTCATCGCGGGCATGCCGCAGCTGGCCGTGGCGATCGTCATCGTGATCGTGGTCAACGGCGGGTTCGCGTTCATCCAGGAACACCGGGCCGATCGCGCCGTGGAGCGGTTGCGCGACCTGCTGCCCGCCTCGGTTGTGGTTCGCCGGGACGGACGCCGGACCGAAGTACCGGCGACCGAGCTCGTCCGGGGCGACGTGGTACTGCTGGCCGCCGGCGACCGGGTCAGCGCGGACCTTCGAACCGGCGTCGCCACCGCGTTCGCGGTCGACGAATCGCTGCTGACCGGGGAGAGCCGCCCGCGTCGCGTCGGTGTCGACCAGACGGTGTACGCCGGGACGTTCGTCGTTGAAGGCGCAGCCGAAGCGGTCGTCACCGCGACGGGTACCCGGACCCGGCTGGCCGGAATCGCAGCGCTGACCGCTCAGGTACGTCGTCCGCCGGGTCCACTCGCGGTACGGCTCAACCGGGTGGTGAGTGTCGTCGCGGTGGTCGCGGTCGTCACCGGTACCGTCCTGTTCGGACTGTCCATGGTGCTCGGTCTGGCGCCGATGGACGGCTTCCTGTTCGCCTTGGGCGTGACCGTGGCGCTCGTTCCGGAGGGTCTGCTCCCCACCGTGACGCTCGCCCTGGCGTACGGCGCCCGGTCCATGGCCGGCCGCAATGCGCTGGTCAAGCACCTGGAGGCGGTGGAGACCCTCGGGTCGGTGACGTTCATCTGCACGGACAAGACCGGCACGCTCACCCGCAACCAGATGGTGGCCGTGGAGGTGTGGACTCCGGCGGGCTCGGCGTCCGTGCGCGGCACCGGGTACGAGCCGGCCGGTGAGATCGTCGGCACCGGCGAGGTGCGCGCGGCCGTCGCAGAGCTGGCGTACTCGTCCGTGCGGGCGTCGACCGGACGGCTGGTCCGGCACGACAACGCGTGGCACGGCCTGGGTGACCCGATGGAGGTCGCGCTGTACGTGCTGGGCCGGCGAGCGGGCATCGACCTCGAGGCGCGGTTCCGGGCGGAGCCGACCGAGGCCCGCCTGCCGTTCGACCCGCGTCACCTGCGGGCCTCCGCGGTGGCCGGCGGCATCCTGCACGTGAAGGGGGCACCGGAGCGGCTTCTCGACGCCTGCGAACTGGACCCGGCGCGGCGGGCCCTGGCGATGTCGGTGGCTCACCACATGGCCGAGCGTGGCCTGCGCGTACTGGCTGTCGCGCGCGGTGCGGCCGTCGCACTGGCGGAGATGCCCGATGCGAGCGGCCTGGAGTTGCTCGGCGTGGTCGGCCTGGTGGACCCGCCGCGACCTGAGGCGGCCGGTGCGGTGGCCGCGTGCCGCCGCGCGCACATCCGCCTCGCGGTGGTCACCGGTGACCATCCGGGTACGGCCCTGGCCGTGGCCCGTCAGGTCGGGCTGGCCGGTGCGGACGCGCTGGTGCTCTCCGGCCCGCACCTGCCTGCCGACGACGGGGAACTGGGTGAGCTCATCGACCGTGACGGCGTGGTGCTTGCCCGGGTCACCCCGGAGCAGAAGCTCCGGATCGCGCAGGTGCTCCGCTCCCGTGGCCACGTGGTGGCGATGACCGGCGACGGCGTCAACGACGCGCCTGCGCTGCGGATGGCGGACATCGGTATCGCCATGGGCGCGACCGGCAGCGATGTGGCGCGGGAGGCGGCCGATCTCGTCCTGCTCGACGACAACTTCGCGACGATCGTGGCGGCCGTCGAGGTTGGCCGGGCGACGTTCACCAACGTACGCCGGTTCCTCACCTATCACCTGACGGACAACGTGGCCGAGCTGGCGCCGTTCGCGGTGTGGGCGCTGTCCGGTGGCTCGTTCCCCTTGGCGATCGGGGTGCTGCAGGTGTTGGCGCTCGACATCGGCACTGATCTGTTGCCGGCGCTGGCGCTCGGCGCCGAGCCGCCCAACCCCCGTACGCTGACCGGTCGGGCGCGCACCGGTCAGCTCATCGACCGGCGCCTGCTCACCAGGGTCTTCTCGGTGCTGGGCCCGGCCGAGGTACTGGTGTCGCTCGGCGCGTTCACCGCGGTCCTGATCGCCGGTGGCTGGCGGTGGGGCGCGACACCGCCCGCTGCGCTGCTGGCCACCGCGTCCGGTACCGCGTTCGCCGCGATCGTGCTCGGCCAGCTCGCCAACGCGTACGCGTGCCGGAGCGAGACGCGAGCGGCGTTCCAGATCGATCCGCGGCGCAACAGGCTCCTGCTGGCGGCGCTCGCCTCCGAGGTGGGCGTGCTGGTCCTGTTCCTCGGCGTGCCTTCGGTCGCCGGGCTGCTGGGCGGGGCGTGGCCGTCCCCGACGGGCTGGGCCCTGGCCGCGCTGGCGATCCCGACCGTGCTGGCCGCGGATACGCTCCACAAGCTGGTCCTGTCGACGCGGCGCCGGCCGGCTGAGCCCCCGCGGCTACCGGAGGGCGTCGAGCGTGACGAACGTGTAGCCCCGCTGGCGTAGCCCACGGATGATCCCGGGCAGCGCATCAGCATCCAATGTGGAGCGGTCGCTCGGGTGGGAGCCGACGTGCAGCAGGACGATCTCGCCGGGCTGGGCCGCCCCGAGCACGCGCCCGGTGACCGACGCCGCGCTGCGTCCGCCGCTGGTACCCTGCCAGCCGAGGCTGTCGACGGTCCACCGCACCGCGACGTAGCCTGCCGCGTTGACCACCGCGATCGTGTGCGCGGTCCGGTCGCCGAACGGGAAGCGGAAGAACGGCCGCGTGGTGGCGCCGGCGGTACTTCGGACGGCCGTCTCGGCGCCGGTCAGCTGGGCCCGCACCTGGGCGTCGGTCAGGGCCGGGAAGTGTGGGTGGGTAACCGAGTGGTTGCCCAGCCGGTGGCCGGCACGGGCGATCGACCGGGCCGCGTCGGGGAACTGCCGGGCGAAGGTGCCGGTGAGGAAGAACGTGGCGGAGACGTCGTCCCGGTCCAGTGCCGCCAGGATGGCCGGCACGCCGTCGGCGTTGGCGCCCGCGTCGAAGGTCAACGCGACAACCTTGCGGTCGGTCGGTACGCGTTCGATGTCGCGACCGGCCAGGCTGGGTGGAACCGCCGGTGCGGGCGGGCTGTGCGTGCGTGCCGGACGTGGGGTGGACCCGGTCGTCGCCGGCGTCGGGGTGCCGGGCGTGGGCGTCGTCCCGGCGGACGGGGTGACCGCCGGCGTCGGTGCTCGGGTGGCCGGTGGAGCCGTCCGTCCACACGCGACCTGCGCCGGACCGGTGAGGGCCAGCGCGAGGAGCAGGATCAGGGCACGACGTACGCCGGTCACGACGCCATCGTCCGGCCGGCCCGGCTCGGGCGGTAGGGCCAGGTGGACCCCTGCCCCGCTTCTTGACCATGCCGCCCGCGTCGTACCCGGTCGACGACCACGACATATGGACCAGCGATGATGGAACGATGCGAGCTCCGAGTACGGACGAGGCAAGTCTGGTCAGGGCGGCTCAGGCCGGCGATCGGCGGGCGCTCGACGAGCTTGTCGCGGCCTGCCTGCCGTTGGTGTACAACATCGTCGGCCGGGCGCTGAGCGGTCATCCCGATGCGGACGACATCGTCCAGGAGACCATGCTCCGTGCGATCCGCGACCTGGGGAGCCTGCGCACGCCCCGAAGCTTCCGATCCTGGTTGGCGGCTATCGCGGTACACCAGGTGAGCACGCACCTTCGCCGGATGCGCACTGTTGGGCGGCGCACCGCCACGCTCGACGAGGCGGAGGGACTGCCGGCCACCTTCGAGGATCTGACGATCCTGCGCCTCGGGCTGTCCGGTCAGCGCCGAGACGCGGTGCTCGCGAGTCGCTGGCTGGACGCCGACGACCGGGCGCTGCTCTCGCTGTGGTGGTTGGAGACCGCCGGCCAGCTGACCCGGCCGGAGCTGGCGGCCGCGACGGGGTTGACGGTGGCGCACGCCGGGGTGCGTGTGCAGCGGATGCTCGACCATCTGGAGCTGAGCCGGGCGGTCGTCGCGGCGCTGGGTCCGCGCCGCCGCTGCCCTGGCCTCGACGCGGTGGCGGCGGGGTGGGACGGGCGGCCGAGTCCGTTGTGGCGCAAGCGCATGGGGCGGCACGTGCGCGCATGTACCGTGTGTGCCCGGGCCAGCGAGGACACGGTTCCGGCGGCACGGCTGCTCTTCGGGGTGGCGCTGGTGCCGGTCCCGGTGACGCTGACGGCGGCGCTGGTGGGGAAGACCGCGCTGTCCGGACCCGCTGGCCCGCTCGCATCGACAGCCGCCGTGTCGGGAGCCGGCGGAGCCGGCGCCAAGGCGGGGTTGCTCGGCCAGCTCACCAGTGCTCTTGGCGTACACCCCGCCGCAGCAATGATCGTCGCCGGCGCGCTGGTCGCCGGCGCGGTCGTCGCCGTGGCCCTGCCCACGCGGCCGTCGGGCCCACCGGAATCGTTCACGGCGCGGGCACCGGCGAGTCCGGGACCGCGTAACACGGCCCGGCCGGTCGCACTCGGGCCCGTGTCGCTGGAGTCGGCCAACGCGCCCGGCCGGTTCGTCTCCCACGTCGGCGATCTCGCCCTGCTGGCGCGAACCGGCAGCGACACCGCGGCACAGGCCCGGCAGGCGGCGACGTTCGAGGTGGTCGAGGGCCTCGCGGACCGACGCTGCGTGTCATTGCGTAGCCGGGATGGCCGGTACCTACGGCACTCGTCGTGGCGTCTGAGGCTCGCGGCGAACAGTGGCACCGTCCTCTTCCGTGGGGACGCCACGTTCTGCGCCAGGGCCGGCTCCACCGCGGACTCGGTGTCGCTGGAGTCGTTCAACTATCCCGGTCGGTTCCTTCGCCATGCGGGCGATGCCCTGTGGGTGGATCCGTCGGATGGCACGGGATCGTTCCGTGCTGACAGCTCGTTTCGGGTCCGGCCGCCGTTGGCCGGGTAGGGCATGCCGGCCGCGACTACACGTCACCTACCGAGATAACGAAAAATGCGGCGGAATCTTCTTGGCGGAACCACGCTGTGCCCATTCCGCTACGAGTACCCGGTTGAGAAAGTGTTATCGCCGGCGGCCACGTTAAGTCGTCGAATGGTCGAAGGTCGTGGAGGGACAAGGTTTCTGAAATTAAGGACTTGAATTTTTCGATATCGTCCAGCAGTCTCAAGAAGCCGGGATGCAAGCGCGCTGTACCGTCGCGTCAAGTTCGTCGTGACCCCATTCCGCCATTGCTGTCGCTGGGGATCCCCGATGCCGGGCAGGCCAACGCCGATACGGCCGGAGGATGCGACAACCATGACCATGACCGGCGTCGGCGGCCCACAGTGGACGTCGCGGCGTGGTACCCGTCGGTCGAACCGCAATTGTGGCAAGGCGGTCGAGGTCCAGACGCGTGGTTCGAGCTCAGCACACCCTGACCGGCGACGGGCGGCCCTGGCCGGGCGGCAGGGCCGCCCTGTTCGAGATTCGAAGGAGGAGACGATGCTCTCTACCGGCAAGGCCGGACCGACCCGTCCGCGACGGCGTGGCTGGCGCCCGGTGACCGCCGTAGCGGTAAGCGCGGTGCTGGCCGGCTCGATGCTCACCCTCACCAGTACCGCGGCATCGGCCGCCACGGTCGACCCGGCGGCGTGGTACGTGCTGGTCAACCGCAACAGTGGTAAGGCGTTGGACGTGTGCGCGGCGTCCACCGCGGACGGTGCCTGCGTCCAGCAGTACGCCCGGCACAACGGCAACAACCAGCAGTTCCAGTTCGTCGACTCCGGCGGCGGGTTCTACCGGCTGCGCGCCCGGCACTCCGGCAAGGTGCTCGACGTGTACAACTGGTCCACCGCCAACGGCGCCGCGATCGTGCAGTGGAGCGACCACAACGGGGCCAACCAGCAGTTCCGGCTGGCCGACTCGGCCGACGGCTACGTCCGGCTGGTCAACCGCAACAGCGGCAAGGCGGCCGAGGTGCAGAACGCCTCCACCGCCGACGGGGCCAGGGTCGTGCAGAACACCGACACCGGCGCCAACAACCAGCAGTGGCAACTGGTCGTCGTCGGCGGAGGCGGCGGTGGCACCCTGCCCTCGACGTTCCGGTGGAACTCCAGTGGCGTGCTGGCCGGCCCGCGCCCGGACGCACAACACAGCAACGTGGTGGCGATCAAGGACTTCTCCGTGGTCCGGCACAACAACCAGTGGCTGATCTACGCGACCACGGCCAGTCCGTCGGCGGGCTGGGGTCTGGTGCACTTCGCCTTCGGTGACTGGCCGCAGGCCGCCTCCGCGCCGCACACCTACCTGGACACCGCCTCGGGCATCGGACCGGGGTACCGGGCGGCACCGCAGCTGTTCTACTTCGCCCCGCAGAACCTGTGGTACCTGGTCTACCAGACCGGCCCACCGACGTACTCGACCAGCACCAACCCGGCCAACCCGAGCTCCTGGTCGGCGCCGCGCACATTCATCGCCACCGAGCCGCCGATCGTCACCCAGAACAAGGGCCCCGGCCAGTGGATCGACTTCTGGGTCATCTGCGATACGGCCACCTGCCACCTGTTCTTCAGCGACGACAACGGCCACATCTACCGGGCCCAGACCAGCCTGGCCAACTTCCCCAACGGCTTCGGCAACACCGTCATCGCGATGACCGACTCCCGGTTCGCCCTCTTCGAAGCGACCAACGTGTACAAGCTCGCCAACCAGAACCGGTACCTGCTCATCCAGGAGGCCATCGGCTCCACCGGCCGGCGATACTTCCGCTCCTGGACCGCCACCGGCCTGACCGGCTCCTGGACCCCGTTGGCCGCCACCGAGGCCGAGCCGTTCGCCGGCCGCAACAACGTCACCTTCCCCGCCGGCGCCTGGACCCAGGACATCAGCCACGGGGACATGGTCCGCGCCAGCAACGACCAGACCCAGACCATCAACCCGTGCAACCTGCAGTACGTGTACCAGGGCATGAACCCCTCCGCCGGCGGCGATTACATCACCCTGCCCTGGCGCATGGGCCTGCTCACCCAAACCAACTCAGCCTGCTGACCGGACCGGCGCTCCCGCCCCCGGGCGGAGGGGCGGGAGCGATCATGACCACCGGGGGGTGGTGCGCCGGGATGCCGAAGGGTCCAATTGTCGAGGGCCGCCGGAGCCGTAGCGGCCGATCGGCACCGGACGGGTGCGACCCTCGGCCCTATCCGCGCGCCGCAGTCCTTGGTGTGCTTGCCGGGTACCGGCGACGGAGGTGCCCGATGACTGTCCTTATCGCATACGCCACGATGAACGGGTCCACCGGGGAGATCGCCGAGTGGATCGGTACGGAGCTGCGCGCCGGTGGCCTCGCCGTTGACGTACGCCCGGCAGCCGAGGTGACCGGTGTGGACGAGTACGAGGCGGTGATCCTCGGCGCGGCGATGTACATGGCCGGCTGGCACCCGGATGCGCGGCGGTTCGCGTACCGGTTCGCCGATGTTCTGGCGCGGCGGCCGGTCTGGCTTTTCAGCAGCGGGCCCCTCGACACCTCCGCCGAGGAGGCTGAGCTGCCGCCAGGCCCGCAGGCGGCAGCCGTCCTGCGGAGACTGAATGCCCGCGGACACATCACCTTCGGCGGCAAGGTCAGCAGGGACGCTCACGGATGGCTCGGGCTCGTAGCACGCCGGATGGAGGCTGAGGACCACCGCGGGGACTTCCGCAACCCGCGGCGGGTACGGGCGTGGGCACGCGAGATCGCCGCGGAGCTCGCGACCACCCGCCCACGTGGTTGATGCTCCTGCCGGCACTGACGCACGGCGACGACGTCGTCGCCCCGCAATGGCGTGGCGGTCTTCCCGTTCGCGAGCGGTGGCGTCACGACCGTGGTGTGGCGCCTACCCGTGCTGATGCTCGCCGCCGGAGCCGCCTGGTACCTTCTCGCCCTCGTCCGGAACACCGTCGTAGGTAGGTCCGGTCGCTCGGCCGGCTCACCACAGCCGCGACGGTCAGGGCGATGGCGGCCGCCGCCGTCCACAGCAGCGGACTGGTACGTACGCTGGTTGGGAGTTGCTGGGTGAGGACGACGGCGCCCATGGCTACGACGAACCAGCCGAACGCTCTGCGGAGCAGGTCTTCGCGGATGTGGCCGGCCAGCCGTGCGCCGGCGAGGCTGCCCGCGATCGCGGCCGCGGTGACTGCGGCCGCCAATCCCCAGTGGACCTGCGTGGACGACAGGTAGCCGGCGAGACCAGCGAAGGACTTCATCGCGATGACCAGGAGCGAGGTGCCGACGGCGACCGGCATGGGCAGGCCGCCGAGCAGCGCGAGCGCGGGTACCACGAGGAACCCGCCACCGGCGCCGACCAGCCCGGTGACCAACCCGACCGCCACCCCGTCGGTGAGGACCCGCGGTACGGGCAGCTCGTGCGGGACCGGTCTGTCGGGCCGGGGCTGCCGGCCGCGGATCATCGCAGCCGCGGTCGCGAGCATCATCACCGCGAAGCCGCTGAGCAGAACCGGGGCGGGTAGGTACGCGGCGAGCCGCCCGCCGGCGTAGGCACCGATCATCCCGGCCAGCCCGAACAGCAGCCCGGTGCGCCAGCGCACCCGTCCGGCCCGGGCGTGTGGCAGTACTCCGACGGCGCTGGTGGCGCCGACGACGACGAGGGAGGTGGCGATCGCCTCCCGGGCCGGCAGGCCGGCCACGTAGACCAGCAACGGTACGGCGAGGAGGGAGCCGCCGCCGCCGAGCAGGCCGAGGCTGACACCGATCCCGGCGGCGAGCACGATGGTCAGTGCCATGGGCACGTGGTCATCGGACGGCCACCGCCATCACGCCGGTCGCGCGGGCGAGATCGAAGTCGTCGTCGACGCTGACCACCCGCCGGCCGGCGGCGGCCAGGATCGATGCGGCGATGGCCGAGCGGTAGCCGGCCGCGCAGTGCACCCACACCTCACCATCGGGTACCTCGTCCAGCCGGCCCGGCAGCTCGTGCAGCGGGAGGTGGACCGTACCGGGCAGGTGTCCCTGCGCCCACTCCAACCGGCGGCGCACGTCGAGTACGACCACCGGGCGGTGGTGACGGACCTGGACGAGGTCGGCGAAGCTGGCCCGGCGATACGCCGCCAGTTCACCGTCACCCGCCCAGTCGGACGGACCGCCGGTGGCGTGGGCGGCGGGCCGGTCGATGCCGATGCGTACCAGTTCCCGCTGCGCTTCGGCGACCTGCGCGGGACTCTCGCCGAGCAGGGTCAGCGGGGTACCCCAGGGGATGAGCCAACCGAGGTAGGTGGCGAAGGTGCCGTCCAGCCCGACGTTGAGTGTGCCGGGCAGGTGCCCGGCCGCGAAGGCGGCCCGGTTGCGGAGGTCGACCACCCACTCGCCGTCAGCGAGCCGCTTACGGAGTTGCCCGACGCCGGCGCGCTGCGGTGCGGACAGGTCCGGCGCCGGAGGGCCGGCGGAGTTGGTCGGCGCCATGTGCGCGTAATAGGCCGGCCAGGCGTCCAGGCCGGCGAGCAGTTCGTCGACGAACGTCTGCTCGTCACGGGTCAGTACCGGGTTGACGCGCTTCTCGGTGGCGATGGTGGAGGCGCTGGCGTCGTTCTGGGTGGACGAGCAGAAGCTGCCGAACCCGTGGGTCGGGTAGACGCCGGCAGTACCGGGTAGGTCCGAGGCCAGCCGGTGCGCGGAGGCGTACTGGTGGCGCGCCAGCGTCCGGGTGTGCGCAGGGCCGAGCAGGTCGGGGCGACCGACCGACCCGTACAGCAGGGAGCCGCCGGAGAAGACGGCCACCGGGCGCCCACCCTCGTCCAAGGCGTAGGACAGGTGGCTGAACGTGTGACCGGGAGTGGCCAGCGCCCGCACCGCCATCGATCCGCCGACGGTGACGAGGTCGCCGTCGGCGACGGCCACCCGGTCGAACGACACCGGATCGTCGGCGTTGACGTGGTATGCGGCACCGGTGGCAGCGGCGAGGGCGTACCCGCCGGTGACGTAGTCGTTGTGGATGTGGGTCTCCAGGACGTGGGTGATCCGTACTCCCTCGGCAGCGGCGAGGTCGAGGACCCGGTCGATGTCGCGCTGCGGGTCGACCACGAACGCGACCCGCCCGTCATGGACGAGATAGCTGCGGTCGCCGAGGCTGGGAGTGTCGATCGTCAGGATGCGAGGCACCCGAGGACTCCTTGTCTCACGCAGGAGGGAGGACGGGTCCTCACGCGCGGACTCGAACCTCCGCCTCGAATACCCCCGGGGGTATTCTATTCTCACCCTAGCGCGCGCGGCGGCACCCCGGTAGTCCTGGCTGTTTCATACCCCCGGGGGTACTCTTCGAGAGAGTGAAGGGAGCCCGACGGTGCGCGTGGACGAGACGGCGACCGGTGATGTGATCAGGCGGCTCCGCCGTGCCGAAGGGCAGATCCGCGGGGTCATCGCCATGCTGGAGGAGGGGCGCGACTGCGCCGACGTCGTGACTCAGCTCGCCGCGGTCTCGCGGGCGCTGGACCGGGCCGGCTTCAAAGTCATCGCCAGTGGTCTGCAGCAGTGCCTCGCGGCGGCCGGCGGCGGCGAAGAGACCGGCGTCGACCTGGAACGCATGGAGAAGTTGTTCCTGTCGCTGGCGTAGCGCCGGCCGGGGAACGCGCTCAACTCGGCCGCCGCACCCGGCGGAGGGCCGAAGGCCCGGTGTTGGTGCCCGGTACCGTCGCTTGTGGACCGACCGTCCAGCGCATGCGCCGGAGCAGTCGATCGCGATCGTGCAGCACCCGGGCCGCGTCTGCGGGACGTAGCCCTCGGTGCTGTCTCCACCGACGTGTCATGTGTCACGCCGTGCTGCGTCTTACGAGTCGTTCTAGAGATCCTGCCGGCGCGCTTCCTCCATCCGCTGGATACGCAAGCCCTCCCGTCCGGTGCGGGTGAGGAAGAAGACGCCGACCGCGAAACAGAGCCAGAGCACGCCGACACCGGCGAGAAGTACGGCGATCCCAATCATCGTTTCCATCACCGACCACCTCCAGCCGATCACTGTACGACCGTCGGGATGCCCGATCCATCTGAAACACCGGACCGGCTCCGATCCGGTGCGGTGACCGGCGGCACGACGTGGGTGCGGTGAGAGCCGGGTCGGTGGTCGCCGCGGCTCCGGAAGGCCCCGAACTGACGCTCAGCGCAGCCGCAGACCCATGCGCTGGCCGGCGGCACGCAGGCCGTCGCGGGCCGCCGGGTGCGCGGCGCGGTCGATGATGTTCTGCGCCTGGGTGTCCTGGTCCCGGCCCCAGATGGCGGCGGAGCCCTGCTCGGTGATGATGTAGCTGTGCTGGAACGAGGTCACCGGGCCGGTCAGCAGCGGTACCACGGTGGAGGCGTCGGCCTTGGGGTGCCAGGACCGCAGCGCGATGATGGCCTGACCACCCGGCGAGTGCAGGGCTCCGACGATGAAGTCGGTCTGGCCACCGAACCCTGAGTAGACCTCGCCGCGCACCCGGCACGCGTTGGCCTGCGCGAAGAGGTCCACCTGCAGCGCGCTGTTCACCGAGATCAGGTTGGGGTGGGCGGCGATGGTGGCGGGGTCGTTGGTCGTCTCCGAGCGCAGCAGGCGGACGCGTTGGTTGCGGTCGACCCAGTCGTACAACTCGTGCGAGCCCATGACGAACGAGGCGGTGATCGGGGCGTCCAGGTTCACGCAGCCGGCGCGATCCAGCGAGAGTATCCCGTCGCTGAACATCTCCGACCATACGGTCAGTTGGCGGTGGCGAGTCAGCGCGGCCAGGGTGGCGTCGGGAATGGCGCCGATGCCCAACTGAAGGGTCGCCCCATCGGGTACGAGGCGGGCAACCTGTGCTCCGATCTCCACGGCAACCTGATCCGGGGGTACCGGCGGGTGGCCGGCCAACGGCTCCTCGACCTCGATCAGGTAGTCGATGCTGTCCAGCGGGACGGCCGCGTCTCCGTACGTGGTGGGCATGGCGGGGTTCGCCTGTGCGATGACCAGCCCGCCCCGCGCCCTGGCCGCCTCGACGGCGCTGGGCAGGATGTTCACTTCGATACCGAGGCTGACCGTGTGCGCGGCCGGTAGCGCGGTGTGGAGGAGCACGACGTCCGGGCGCAGGTGGTGCATGAGCAGGCGCGGCACCAGCGACAGCCGGCACGGGTAGTACCGCAGGCGAGGACTGCCCCGCATGCCGGGCCCGACGAACGACGTCTCATAGCTCACGCCGTCCCGGTCGGGGATACCCGCCTGGGCGTTGAGCACGTAGAGCCGGTACTCCGGTAGCGCCGAGTCGAGCGCGCGCAGCAACGTCATCGGTGTCGCATGGTTGCCGGAGGCCACCACGCGAGGGACTCCGGCAAGCCCGGCGAGCAAACGGCCCAGCGAGTCGATCGAGACGGTCTTCATCTATGGTCGGGACCTCGAATCCCTCAGGTTTGTTACGCAACCGAGGATCGACAATGTAGCCGTCGGCAGATACCCGCCCGGCAACGGATCCGGTTCCACGCGATTCGGCCGGTCGCCGCGGGCGGTCGATGGATCGGCCCGGCGCCGGCACGCGTCCGGCTCCGGGCCTACGGAGCGGCAGTGTTCATCCCCGGGCTGAGGCCCGCGGGTGCGGAGTCAGAACCGGCGCCGGAACCCGGCGGCGGCGTCCAGCCGGGTCCGCGCCATCATCGTCGCAGCCTGCCTCGGCAACAGGTCGTCCCGCCCCGCCAGGCGGTCGAGCAGCTCGGCGGTGTTGGCCCGGATCCGCTCCGAGATCTCGGTGAACGCCTGGGTGCGCAGCCCGCCCCGGTACTCGACCGCCGCGCAGATCACGCCGCCCGCGTTGGCGATGACATCAGGCACGCTGAGGATGCCGCGCCGGGCAAACGTCTCCTCCGCCGCGGCGGTGACCGGCAGGTTCGCGCCCTGCAGCACCACCGTCGCCCGTACCCGGTCCGCGTTGCCCTCGTTCAGCACGTCGGCCTGCGCGGCGGGCACCAGCACATCGCAGTCGACGGTGAGCAGGTCGTCACGGAGGATCGGCTTCGCGTCGGGGTACTCGTCGATCGAGTGGGTACGGGTGAAGGCCACCAGTTCCGGCACGTTGAGACCGTCGGGGTCGTGGACGGCTCCGGAGGAGTCGGAGGCGCAGACCACCCGCGCACCGCGCGCCTCGAGCTGGAGCGCGGCATGCCGGCCCACGGCGCCGAAGCCCTGCACCGCGACGCGGGCGCCGTCCAGCCGCAGGCGTCCCGCCTCCTCGAGCGCTGACGCGCACTCCGCCAGCCCGTACCCGGTCGCGCCGATCTCGTCGAGCGGGATGCCGCCGAGCAGGCTCGGCAGCCCGATGGCCCGCCCGATCTCGTCGTGGATCCAGGCCATGGCGGTCTCGTTCGTACCCATGTCCGGCCCGGGAATGTAGCCGTGCAGGTGCCGGATGCCCTGGGCGAACGCCCGTACGACCCGTTCCCGGTCGGCCGGTACCGCCGGTTCGGCCATCCGGATGCCGGCCTTGCCGCCGCCGTGCGGCAACCCGGCGGCGGCGTTCTTGATGGTCATCGCCCGGGCCAGCCGGGCAACCTCGGCGGCGGTCACCGTCGCGGCGAGCCGGACCCCACCGATCGCGGGTCCCAGCGTCAGGTTGTCCACCACCACGATCCCCACCGCTCCGGTCGGGAGCGCGAGGAAGCACACAGTCTCCGGACCCAGGTCATCGACCGGCCACGACTGCACCACCAGCTGTGTCATACCTCGACGGTGTTCCCGGGTCCGCGCCCGGAGGAAGGGCACAACGTCCCGCCGGACGGTCCGGTCGGCCCGGACGCCGGCTGGGTTCAACGAGTCGGGCCGGCCGCGGCCGCGTTCGGGTGAGCGCCGAGATGACCAGCGCGTCGTCGCGTCAGTAGACCCAGACCGGGCCGCCGATCGGGAGCGCGGCATCGGCCCACAGCCAATCCATGGCCGCGTCGGTGACGCGGACACAGCCGTGTGAGGCGGGGTAGGGCGGCACGCTCGGGTAACCGTGCACGGCCACCCCGCGGATGAAGTACTTGGGCCGGTACAGCACGCCCAGCGGTCCGGCGTCGGCGCCGTCGACGTGGCGGTACACGCTGAACCTGCCGGCCGGTGTCGTGCCCGGCACCGTCCCGGTGCTGGTGTCCATGACCCACCGCACGCGCCCGTCGGCGACGACCAGCAGCAGTTGCCGGGCCAGATCGACCTCGACCACCCGGCCGCCGGTGCTGCGCGGCCGAAGCCGGGTGGTCCGGTCCAGCGCCGCGAGGGTGACCGGCCCGGCCACACCGTCGCGCGGGAGTCGGGCCGCCTTCTGGAAGGCGACCACCGCATGTTCGGTCGACGTGCCGTACCGGCCGTCCGCGGCGCCCAACCAGTACCCGAGCCCGGTCAGTCGCTGCTGCAGCCCCAGGACGGCCGGTCCGCGGTCGCCCGGCCGCAGCACCCCGGCGGGATGCCCGGACCTGGTCGCCCCCGGCTCCGCGGCGGTCGGCGACGGTGTCGGTGCGGACGCCGGTGGGGTCGGAGTGGGAGAGGGCGTCGCGGGGCGCGTCACGGGCGCCGTCGCGGGCGCCACCGGTGCCGCTCCCGGCGAACCCGGCGTCGCGCACCCGCCACCCGCGGCGACGGCGGCCGCGGCCACCATCATCATCATCATCAAGCGCCTCACGAGTCGCCACCCCTCACCCGCCCGTACCGTCACCGTCATCCGGCGCGGGCGTCGCGGTCAGGGCCGCATGTCCCCACTGCCCAGGTCCACCGACTCCTGCCCGGCTGTCGGTCCAGCGTCGACACTGGAACGAGACCCACCGCCCAGGGCCGTTGCCCGTGGGTGCGCCGTGAGGAGGTAAGCCATGAACATCACGCCGGTTCGCGAACGGCGGGACCGCGCTCTCCTGCTCGACGAGGTGGACATCGCCCGCCTGCGGTGGCGGCCGGTCGACGGATGCCCGGGCGTGCACTCCAGGGTGTTGTCGCAGTCGCCGGATGCCGTCTGCGCGCTGATCTCGTACCAGCCGGGTGCCGCAACGCCCGGCATCCCGCACCCGGGCGGGGAGCACCACATCTGGGTAGTTTCCGGCTTCGCCGCTGTTGCGGGCCGCCGCCTCGGGAGCGGGTCGTACGTCCATGTGCCACCGCGGGTGGCTCACCCGATCACCGCTGTCGGTGACACCGGTTGCCTGCTGCTGCAGGTGCACGAGAGGCCGGTCCGCAACGCGTCCTCGTAACCGGTCCCGGCTGACGCCGGCTGATCCTGGGCCGCCGCTGGGCACCGCCGCGGCGGCCGGGTCAACGGTGGCGCTCACCGTTGACGATGGCGACCGGGCACTGCGCGTGGTGTACGAGGGAGTGGCCGATCGAACCGCCGAGGAGCCCACGGACCTCGCCTCGCCCGCTACCGCCCGCGACGATCAGGTCGGCGTCGGCGGTAGCCGCGAGGAGCTTGCGCGCCGGATGACGGCTGTGTACCAGGACGGGTTGAACCAGCACGTCGGGGTACTTCTGGCGCCAGCCGGTCAGCGCCGCTTCCAGGTCCGTGGCGGCGTCGCGTTCGGCGTCGGCGCGGCTGCACCCGGGCGGGGCGACCTCGCCCAGGTCCGCCAGCGGCGGGTGGACCCAGACCAACGTCGCCCGCAACGGCACCTGGCGCAGCGCGGCCTCCTCGAACGCGAAGCCGATCGCGCGGTCGCTCGACGCCGAGCCGTCCACGCCGACGACGATGGGCCGCCCCGACGGTATGTACCCGTCCCCGCGGACGACCACGACCGGGCCGTAGCCCCGGCAGGCGAGATGACTGCTCACCGAACCGGCCAGCGTGCCGCTCATCCCGCCCAGGCCACGGCAGCCCAGGACGGTGAGCGCGGCGTGGCTCGACTCCTCGACGAGCGCCGGCCCGGGGCGATGGCGACCCAGGACGTGGAGATCGATCGGAACGTCCGGGTAGCGCCGGAAGACCCGGGCGGCGGCGTCGGCCACCACGGCGCGGCCCGCTCGTCGACCGGCGCGCGCGATGTGCACGATCCGCAGCGGCAACCGGCGCAGGACCGCCTCGGTGGCGGCGAACCCGAGGGCGTGCAGAGCCGCCTGCGGGCCGTCGACGCCCACCAGCACCGGCCTGGGCACGTAGGACGTCATCGATGTCTCCCCTCACTGGTACGGAACGACCACGTCCGTACGCCAACGCGCCCGTCCGGTCAGCCCGCCGTGCGCAGCCGCTCGGCGTTGACCTGTTCGATGTCCTCGGCGGCGGCGGACTGCAGCCGGTGGGACAGCTCCGACAGGGCCCGGGCGGCGGCCAGCTCGTCGCCGATCTCGGGCACCTCCCGGTCGCGCGGATGCCGGTGGGCCCAGCCGGTGCCGCGCAGATCGGTGCGGTCGCCGGTGTGCAGGTGCGCTTCGGCTCGGGTGCACCGTTCGTCGTCGTGCTCGTCGATGAAGATCTCGACGGTCCATCGTTTCGCGGTCGTCATGACGTTCGCCTCCCGCCACGAAGGTCCTCTTGTCGCCTCATCGTCCGGCGGGCGGCGGCCATGGCGTAGGGCCGGTGGTATCGCGGGGCCGGGACGTAGGACCCGGTCGCGTGTCACGCGCACGACCTGTGGTGAGCCACCGTGGTCGACCGGCCCGGGTGGGGCGGGACCAACGGCCCTCGACCGTACCCGGATCCGGCGCGATCGTGGCGGGAGGATCCTCGCATGTGCTCACGAGAGAGGAGAGGGCGATGAAGAACGGTTCGGCCCGCTGGCTCGTCATCGGCGTCGCGGCCGCGCTCGTTGCCGGCGTGGTCGCCTCGGTGATCGCGGCGGCTCGCCGGCAGAGCCCGTTCGACGACCTGGAGAGCGGTGACTTCGAGGCGATCGCACCGGCGACCGAGGAGACGCCGCAACCCGTTTCGTGACCACACCACCGGTCCTGCCGGCGACAGCCGCTGCGGGGGACCGGACCTCGCTAGGCGGCGGTCGGCGTCCACGCCTGCCCCGTCCACGCCTGCTCCGTCCGGTCGGCGGTACGCCGCAGCAGGTCGGCGATCTCCTCCTCAGCGACCGGCGTGAAGTCCCGGTACCACTGGCTGACCGATCGGGGCTGGGGCGGTGTGTGGAGGCAGACCACCTCGTCGACGACCCGGCTGAGGGCTGCCACGGCGTCGGTGTCCGCCACCGGCACGGCCAGGACGATGCCGGCCGGGTGCTGGGCTCCGGCAACCTGGCAGGCGGCGCGGGCGGTCGCCCCGGTGTCGACGCCGTCGTCCACGATGACCGCGGTTCGTCCGGACAGCGGGATCCGCTCCCGGCCGTCCCGTAGCCGCTCGGCCTGCCGGGCCACGCGGCGGCGGGCGTCCCGTTCGATCCCGGGCAGTTCGCCGATGTCGACCAGGGCACGGCGAGCCAGGTGCGGGTGGACGACTCGGGCGTCGTCCTCGGCGATGGCGCCGAGCGCGGGCTCGGCCCGTAGCGGTACCCGTAGCTTGCGCACCACGATGACGTCCAGCGGCGCGCGCAGGGCCAGGGCGACCTCGTACGCGACCGGCACCCCGCCCCGGGGCAGGCCGAGCACCACGAGATCCTCGCCGCGCAGGTGGCCGAGCCGGCAAGCGAGCCGGTGACCTGCCTCGACCCGGTTCGTGAAGATCACGGCGACCCACCTCCTACCTTCAACGTCCGCCTGCCCACCACCCCTTGGTCTCTCCCAGCCGGCCGACCATCCACCCCGGTCCGAGCGGCGGGCGAACCGCGTGCTGGTCCGGCTGGCCTGGTCGGCGACGCGCGACGGGTCACCGGTGCCGCGTCTGTCCAGTGTGGACGACGGACGGCCCGGGACGCCCCTCCCGGGGGCGCAACGGGCCGGTACCGGGGCCGGGCGAGGAGTCGAACCTCGCATGTGGGCGCGGGGGAGACCCCTCGGTCCGCCCCACCCTGTTCGGGTAGTTGCCGTATGTCTACCGGCCCATGCTGTCGTCCTACCCCAGTGTCCGTGCTCGGCCGCCCCCGCACACCTGCCAGTGGACCCGGAGTGGCGGGACATGCGGTTCTGAGCCGTCATCGCTGAGTCCGGCCGCTGAAGCGTCACGTGCGGCGTCCCCCGCGGAGGAACCCCGGGCACGCCGGACCTGACGCGTGGAGGCCGGTGCCGGGCCACCAGAACTGTCACCCGGTGGCCGGGACCTGCCGGAGCAGACCCACCGTGTTCCCTTCGGGGTCGGCGAAGAGTGCGAACGTCATCGACTCGTTGATCTCCGTGGGCGGTACGACGGTCCGGCCGCCGAGGTGACCGATCTCGGAGAGCGCGGCATCGAGGTCGTCGACCCGAACGTAGATGGTCACGTACGGCGGCATGCCTTCGCGGGTCTGCATGATCCCGCCGGCGAGGCTGCCGTCGACGCCGTCCACGATCGTGTACTCGGGCCCGGCGTCCGTCATCGTCCAGCCGAACGCTTTGCCGTAGAACTCCCGGAGCGCGGCCGCGTCACGCCCGCCGATCTCCCAGTGAATCACCGGATGTGCCATCATCCTCACCTACCTCCCGTGGACTCTGGGCAGCCGGTTCAGCGCCGGTGACGGCATCGGAACCCACCTCCCTGCACAGCTTCCGACTCCACGCTCCGCCGGGCGCGGGCACCGCAGGAGGGCCGTTGGTCCCACCCTGCGGGGGACCTTCGGTACGGGGTACCCGTGAGCCTCGGCTACCGCTGTCTCATGGCGACCTCGATCCGCCGCGAGGGCCGCCGTCAGCCGTACGCGGCCTTCAGCACACCACATGCGCGCAGCGTGACCCACTTGGACGGCTGCCCCTGGCGTTCGATGTCGACCCAGGTCTTGCCGTTGTACGCGTACCGGTTGACCCACTCGCCCCGGGCGTTCTGGCCGGCCTCGACCCAGTCCAGGGCCCGGGCGAGCCGGGGATCGCGGGCGTGGCCGAGTTCGGCCAGCACCTCGAGGGTCTGCAGCACATCGGTGACGTACCCGATCGGGAAGCCGGGTTTGAACCAGGATGAGTTTGGTTTCGTGTTGCCCCAGCCCATCGGGTAGTCGGCGAGCGCGGGATCGCGGGAGAACAGGAAGGCCACGCCGGCGTCGACAGCACCCCGTACGAGCGGCGTGCGCCGGCGGGGCGGGATGCGGGCGAGCGCGGACATCTCCTTGACCGCACCCCACGCACAGGGCGAGCCTTCGTTGGCCGCGCACGCGAACCCGGGACCGCAGGTGCCGGAGGCGTACCAGCGCGGGACGCCCTCGCCGGTGATGGTGCGGGCCGCCCACTCCACCGCCGCACGGACCCGCTCGTCGTCAAGCCGACCGAAGCCGATCAGCGCCCGCAGCAGGTTGCCGTTGAGGCAGTGGATGACCGTCGATGGCGACGGTTGCGCCTCCTTGCCCACCGCGGACGCGCCGAACCCGCCGGCCGTACTGTGGCTCCAGGAAAGCACGTACTCGCAGGCGCGGGCGATCTGCGGATGGTCGGGATCGGCGCCGAGCTGGTCGAGGAAGATCACCTGCCAGACGGTGCCCAGGTACTTCGGGCCGTAGCCCGGACCCGGCTTCGCCCACCAGCCGTCCGGATCCTGGGCGGCCAGGATGGACTTGATCGGGTCGGCAGCAATCGCCGCCGCGCGCGCCTGCCGCACCTCGGGCGCGTCGGGCGGCGCGTCGAGCAGCCGCTGCAACGTGGCCGCCCGAACCGCGGGATTCCCGTCCGACAGCAGCCACGGCAACGGATCGGTGCGTACGTGATTCAGCCAGGCCATACCTTCATCGCATGCCGGCGAGTCGCCGGCGGCCAGGGCCGGAAGTCCCGCACCCGCGACCGGTCGTCGAACGACCAAGGTCCGCCCAGGGCGCGGTGTCCCGTGGAGCCGGGAGGCGGGCAGCCCGTACCCACGGGTCGAAAGTCCCTGGCCAATCCCCGGCCGCCGCCGGAGCCTGGATGGGGGACCAGGTGACGACGATGGACAGGTTGACCGCGGAGGACCAGCTCATGCTGTGGCCGGATGAGATCTGGCCACAGGACATCGGTGCGCTCGCGGTCCTCGACGGCGGCGCGCTGCTCGACCCGGACGGTCAGGTCCGGATCGCCGCGGTCCGGCAGGCGGTCGAGGCCCGCCTGCATCTGGTACCGCGGTTCCGGCAACTCCTGTGCGTGCCGGGCCGCTGGCTGGGACCGCCGCTGTGGGTCGACGCCCCGGTGTTCGATGTCGCCGACCATGTCGGTGTGGTTCCGCTCCCGGCTCCGGGTGACGAGGCCACGCTGCTGCGCACCGTTGAGCGGTTGCGGCGGCGCCGGCTGGACCGGTCCCGGCCGCTGTGGGAGATGCGGCTGCTTGCGGGGATGCCGGACAACCGGGTCGGCCTGTTCATCCGGATGCATCACGCCATGGCCGACGGCATCGCGGGCGTCGCCGCCGCCAGCGCGCTCCTGGACGCGGGGGCCGCCACTCCGCTGGCGGTGCCGCCGCCCTGGACACCGGTACCGGCGCCGACGCGACGGGACCTCCTCGCCGACAACCTGCGCCGGCACATCAGCACCCTGGGGCGCGCGTTCTCGGTACTCGCGCGGCCGGTCGCGGCCGCGCGGCGGCTGTCGGCCGCGTGGCCGGCGATGCGGGAGCTGATGGCCGAGGAACACGGGCCCGGCACGAGCCTGAACCGGATGGTCGGTCCGGATCGGCGCTTCGCTCTCGTCCGTACCAGTGTCGACGTGGTGAAGCAGGTGGCGCACGGGTACGGCGCGACGGTCAACGACGTCCTCCTCGCGGCCACGGCGGGCGGCTTGCGGGCACTTCTGCGGAGCCGGGGAGAACCCGTCGACGACCTCGCCGTCCGGGTCTACGTGCCCGTCACGCTGCGGCGCGGTCAGCTCGGCCGGGCGCGCGGCAACCTGATCAGCCAGATGGTCGTTCCGCTGCCGCTGGGCGGATCCGACCCCGGTCGCCGGCTCACGCAGATCGCCGTGGAGACCGCCGCGCGGAAGGCGAGGAGCCGACCGTCCCTGGGTAGCCTGTTCCGCAGCCGTATCATCCGGCGGGCCTTCCTGCGGGCGGCCAACCGTCATCCGGTGAACGTCACCACCGCCGACCTGCCCGGCCCGATGGCACCGGTGAACCTGGTCGGGGCGCGGGTGCTGGAGGTCTTCCCCGTGCTGCCCCTGATCGCGAACGTCTCCCTCGGGGTGGGCGCCCTGTCCTATTCGGGCCAGCTCACCATCACCGTGGTGGCCGACGGCGACGGGTACCCCGATCTCGATGTCTTCGTCGCCGGCCTCCGCGACGAGCTACGGGCGCTCGGCGCGGTGGCGCCGGTCAGCTCGCGGCCGTCAGCGGCACGGTCGGTCGCGCGGCGAGGGTGAGGCACCCGAGATCCTCGCGCATGCCATCGACGAAGACCGCTACGTCGGGACAGGCGTCCCGGTCGGCGACGACGGTGAGGTTGAACCGGCCCGCATAGGACAGGGCGCCCACGCCGAGGGGGATGTTGCCGGTGAGCGGAACGATCGGGAACAGGTCGCGCACGGCGGCTCCGGCCACGGACAGCGGCGCCGGCGGTCCGGGCACGTTCGCCACGTACATGTTGGCCCACCGCTGCCGGGGCATCCGCCTCAGCACGGACCGCTGCAGGAGACCGTTGCGGAGCAACGCTCCTGCCCACGGCCGGAAGCGCTTCCGGCGCTCGGCGGTCTCCGCCGCGATGCGGGCCAGCCGCCGGCCGGTATCGGACCCGCCGAGCGGCAGCGGGACGGCCATCACGCCGACCAGGTTTCCCCGGGCCGGACCGGAACGCCCACGGTGCAGGGCGACCGGAACGTAGGCGCGCAACACCAGGGCGTCGACCTGCTCTCCCCGCGACCGCAGCAGGTTGCGTAGCCCACCGGCGATCGCCGTCAGGAGTACGTCGTTCACGGTGGCGCCGGCCGCGTGGGCAGCCTGCGCGACCGGCTCCATGGCGCCGCGCACGACCGCGAACCGGCGGCCCTCGCCGATCAGGCGGTTCAGGCTGGTCCGCGGCGCTCGTGGCGCGGTGACCGTCTCGCGTACCGCCGGCCAGCCGGCCCGCAGCCGGCCCAGCGTCCGGGCGGGATGGCCCAACGCCGACGCCGCGCGGGTGAGTTCGCCGGCCCGGCGGCGCACGTTGTCGGCGAGCAGTTCGCGCCCCGACGGTACCGGCGCCGGCACGAACCGGCTGCCGGCAGCGGCGTCCGGCCCGGCGGCGGGGTCGAACAGGGTACCGAGGAGGGCCACTCCCGCGGCACCGTCGGCGATCGCGTGGTGCACCCTGACGTACAAACCGGTCCGGTGCTCCGCAAGACCGGGCAGGATCCACATCCGCCACAGCGGCCGGGAGTAGTCCCAGGGGCGCCGCCGTAGCTGTTCGACGGTCGAGAGCAGATCCGCTTCGCCGGCCGCGTCCGGCAGCGCGACGAGTCCAATGTGGTCGGTGATGTCGAAGTCCTGCGCGTCGACCCACAGCGGCCAGCCGAGCCCGCGGCGCGGACGGTAGAGGCGCTGCCGGAACCGGGGCACCAGGTGCAGCCGCGCCTCGACGGTCCGGCGGACAACGTCGAGCGGGACTGCGCCGTCCAGGACGCCGATAACGCCGATGTCCTGCGGCCAACCGAAGTCGTCCGGCCACAGGTTGCTCAGGTCCTGCGCGCTCAGCCGCTCCATGCCAGCCCCGCTCCCACCTCAGCCGACGATCTCGATGACGTCATCCACCGGACGGCGTGGCGCGGTGGCTCCCGGCGTGCCGTACCCGATGCGCAACATGATCTGCGGCGGGCCGTACCGGCCGAGGCCGATGCGCAGCTGCTCGCGGATCTCCGGTACCTCGATCGGTTGGGAGATCATTGAGGCGACGAGCCCGTTCTGGGTCAGCGTGAGCAGGACCCGCTGCAGGGCCTGGCCGGCGACGATCTGGTCGCGCGGGCTGCCGCCGAGGCTGCCGAGGACCCCGATGACGGGTTCGGTCTCGTAGTCGCGGGTGGACGGTTGCCGCTGCGCGAAGGGGCGGCGGGGCAGCAACTCGTGCGGCTGCGGCGCGGGCCCGCCGGCCGCCTCGGGCACCCCGTCGCTGCACTGCTCGCCCTCGTACCTGGTCCACCGTTCGATCTCGGCACGGTAGGCGGCGTCACGGTTCAGCCAGCGGTCGGCGAGGTGGGCCAGCTCGGCCACCGAATCGATGGCCGCCGGGCCGAGCAGGAAGTCCAGCCAGCCCGACTCGCGCTGGGCGGCCGCGCGGAGCTTCGCCCGGTGCTCGACCGGGACGGGTGTGTCGAGGAACGGGTAGCGGTTGCTGTGCCGGCGGGGAATCGCCTCGTACAGCGAGCGCTCCTCCGGTGTGGCGGTGCGGGAGCCGTCGATGGTGACCCGGGCGATGACGGTCGCGATCCGGGCATCGGGCAGGAGCGTGACGGTGTGCGCGAACCCCTCGACGGCGAGGGCGACCCGGAGGTTGAACAGCGCGGCACCGCAGGCCAACCGGGCAGCGGACCAGTCCGGGTCCGCCACGGCGGGTACCCGGTGCGGGTCCAGGTGGAGCTCGATGGCGTCGGGAGCCAGCCGGAAGCGCCACGGCTGGGTGTTGTGCATCGACGGTGCCCGGATCGCCGCCGCTACCGCGGTGGTGAACGCCACCGGCACAAGAGTCACGCTGTTCATGCGACAACCCTGCCCGGCGGGCATCTCGAGGCGGCAGGGCCATTGGTCCTCTCCGATCGGGACCGGAGGAGTACGACAAAGACGCCGCCCGGCTCGATCGGGCGGCGCCTGTCCGGTGGATGGCGGGTGTCAGTGTGTCGCAACGACGACCTCGGTGAGCTGGCGGTCCGGGGAGGGCATCGGAACCACGACCACCGGGCAGTTGCCGTGGCGGATGCACTCCTCGCTGACCGAGCCGAGGACGGCGCGGTGCAGGCGGCTGTGGCCGTGGCTGCCCAGGGCGAGCAGGTCCGCGTCCGCGGCGGCCCGGGTCAGCACCGGAGCCGGCGAGCCCTGTACCACCTCGGCGGCGACCGGGGGTGGCGTGGTGAAGTCGGCCATGGCGGCGTCCAGCTCGCGGGACAGGATCTGCACGGCCCGGTCCTTGGCGACCTCGGGATTGATGTCGATCACGGGAGCGACCGCGGGCCCTTCCCGTTGCCAGGCGATGACAGCTTGTACGGTCCCACCGCGGCGGGCCGCCTCGCGCAGCGCCCAGCTCAGGGCGAGCCGGCCGCCGGGGGAGCCGTCCACCCCGACGACGATCCGGTAGGTGCTATCCATTGTGGACTCCTGGTGAGGTGGTGCTGGCGCATCCGGGGGATGCGCCAGCGGGGGGAGACGGTACGAGGTTCAGGTCAGCCAGGGCAGGCGCTTGACCAGCGGAGTGCTGGTCCACCAGCGGCCGAGGCCGAGGAAGTTGCCGGCGCCGACGGCGGCCAGGCCGATGAGCAGGATGGCCAGGATCAAGTGGTCGTCGATGACCGGGTTCGTCGTCGGCGGCAGCACGACGGTGTACATCATGGCCATCAGCAGCGCGCCCGACGCGGCCGCGATGCGCATCCCGATGCCGAGCAGCAGGGCGATTCCGATGCCGGCGAGCCCGACCATGAAGGTCACGTTCGCGAACGTGGTGCCGGCCAGGTTGTGGTAGAAGTCGGCGAACGGACCCTCGGAGCCCGACAGGAAGCCCTTGGTCGGGCTGCCTCCGTCGACCCAGCCCTTGCCGGCGGGAGTCGCGTACCCGAAGCCGAACAGCTTGTCGACGAAGGCCCACAGGAAGATGAAGCCCATGCCGACACGGGCCGCGAACCAGGAGTACTTGGCGACGATCGCGCCGGTCTTACCGGTCTCCGGGGCCAAGTACACGGCGGGCGTGGGGAACTGCGCCTTCGGCACGGTCACCGCTCCGTCGCGGTGAGCCCTGTCGTAGCGCGGGGGAGCGGTGGTACTCATCGGTTCCTCCGTTTTTGTCGGCCGGCCGGGCTTGGCCGGCGCTTGCGACTCAAGTTCACTCGCTGCGCCCGGTGTCCCAGTAGGCCCGAACGACACGAATGACGGCGGGCCGAAAGTCCCGGGCGGGCCGGGACCTGTGCTGCTGCGCCGGGGGTGCTCTTCGGTGTACAACGGGAGGGTGATCCGTGTCTTTCTGCTCGACGACCACGAAGTTGTCCGGCACGGCCTACGGGACCTGCTGGAGCGCGCCGGTGACATCGAGGTGGTCGGTGAGTCGGGTTCGGCGGTCGAGGCTGCGCACCGAATCCCCGCCCTGCGCCCGGACGTCGCCGTGCTCGACGCCCGGCTGCCGGACGGGTCAGGTATCGACGTCTGCCGCGACGTCCGGTCGGTCGACCCGTCCGTGCGGGCGCTGATCCTCACCTCGTACGAGGACGACGAGGCCCTGTTCTCGGCGATCATGGCCGGTGCGGCCGGGTACGTGCTCAAGCAGATCCGGGGCACCGACCTGGTGGACGCGGTGCGGCGGGTCGCGGAGGGACAGTCGCTGCTGGACCCGGCGATCACCCAGCGCGTGCTGGAACGGATCCGCCGCGGGCCCGAGGAGCCGGCCGAGTTGCGCGCCCTGACCGCACAGGAGCGGCGGATCCTGGAACACATCGCCGAGGGCCTGACCAACCGGGAGATCGCCGGCAAGATGTACCTGTCCGAGAAGACAGTCAAGAACTACGTCTCCAGCCTGCTGGCCAAGCTCGGGCTGGAACGGCGGACCCAGGCGGCCGTGCTGGCCAGCCGGCTGCTCGGCGGAGGCCACGGCCCGAGCTAGTCCGACGGATCCAGGGGGACGACCCAGTCCACGCGCGTGCCTCGCGGGATGGCCGCCGTCACCGCGCACTCGCCCTGCCGGTCGGCGGCCCGCTGCCCGATGTTGCGCAACCCGTGACCGCCTTCGGTCCGCTCGGCCGGCAGGCCGACCCCGTCGTCGATGACCGCGAGGCTCAGCAGGCCCCCGTCGACCGCGACCTCAACGTCCACTGTGGTCGCCCGCGCATGTCGGGCCACATTGGACAGTGCCTCGCGCAGCACCGCGAGCAGGTCCGGCCGCAGCGTTTCGTCGACGGCGGAATCCACCGGCCCGTTCAGGCGTAGCGACGGGCGGAACCCCAGCGCCTCGCCGGCGTCCTCCACGACCTCGCGGATCTGCGTACGCAGGTCGGTCGCCGCCGGGGATCGGAGTTCGAAGATGGCGCCGCGGATGTCGCGGATGGTGAGGTCGATGTCGTCGACCGCCGAGTTGACCCGGTCGGCGACCTCGGTCCGGGCCGCCAGCCGGCCGACGGTCTGCAGTTGCAGCCCGATCGCGAACAACCGTTGGATGACCACGTCGTGCAGGTCGCGGGCGATCCGTTCCCGGTCACCGAGAACCGCGAGCAGTTCGCGCTCCTCCTGGGCCTGCGCGCGGTCGAGGGCGAGGGTGGCCTGAGCGGCGAACGACTCCACCAGACCGACGTCGGCGTCGCCGAAGACCCGCGACCCGCCGGGCGCCAGCGCGACGGCGAGGGCACCGGTGATGCGTCCGCCCGACGCGAGCGGGACCAGGAGGGCCGATCCGGTGGGTGCGGAGACCGGCCAGTCGGCCACCTTGTCGAGGTCCTCGACGAGGACGTACCGCTGCTCGCGGATGACCTGGTCGAAGGCGCTCTCGTCGACGTTGAGGCGCACGCCGGTGAGTGCGGGCGGCACCGACCCCTCGGCGACCTCGACGCGCAGCTCCGGGAGATCCTCGTTGAGCAGCAGGACGAGAACGAGATGCGCTTCGGCCAGATCCAGGGCCCGCCGGGCGATCAGGCGCAGCGCCGAGGTCCGGCTGACCTCGCCGAGCAGGGCGCCGGTGATCTCGGCGGCGGCTTCCAGCCACCGGCCCCGCCGGTCCGCCTGCGCGTAGAGCTCCACGTTGTCGATCGCCACGCCCGCGGCGGCGCCCAGCGCGACCACCAGTTCCTCGTCCTGTTCGGTGAACTCGCCCTCGCGCTTCTCGGAGAGGTAGAGGTTGCCGAACACCCGGTCCCGGACCCGGACCGGGGTGCCGAGGAAGGTGTGCATCGGTGGGTGGTTCGGCGGGAAGCCGTACGAGCGAGGGTGCTTGGTGATGTCGGCCAGCCGGATCGGCCTGGGGTCGTCGATCAGCAGGCCGAGCACCCCCTGCCCGCGCGGCAGGTCGCCGATGGCGGCATGCTGGGCGTCGTCGAGCCCGTGGGTGATGAACTCCGAGAGCTTGCGGTCCGGACCGATCACGCCCAGCGCCCCGTACCGCGCGTCGGTCAGCTCGCAGGCGGCGACCACCAGCCGGTGCAGCGTGGCAGGCAGGTCCAGCCCGCTGCCCACCGCGACCACCGCATCGAGCAGGCCGCGCAGCCGCTCGCGGGCCGCCATCACCTCGCCGACCCGTTCGAGCAGCTCCCGCAGCAGGTCGTCCAGGTGCGCCCGGGACAGCGGCGACAGGCCCAGTGACGGTCCCCGCCAGTCGTCCGCTGCCTGGTCGTCGTCCTCCGGAGTGGGGAGCTGCTCGGTCACGCCTCGATGCTATCGGCCCGGATTTCGCCGGGTGATCGGACCGGCGGCCGGGCGTTGGTCGCGGACCTTCGGCCGCCAGGTGCCGCCGAATGTCCCGGTGGTGCATGCCGGATTCCTCTGCCGCCGGCAGCCCCGCCGGTACACGGTGTGAGGGACTGGAGGTGCGCCATGCCGAACGAGGCGAGGAAACCCGTGGTCGCGGGCGTGGATGGGTCGCCGGCGAGCACGGCGGCGGTACAGATGGCGGCCGCGGCGGCCGCGCTCCGGGGGACCCGGCTCGTCGTCGTCCACGCGGTACCCCGCCGCCACGACGGGGACCAGGCGGATCCGCCGCTGGCGACGGCGTTGGCTCAGGTCCGGTCGACCCGCCCCGAACTGCCCGTCGACCTCGAGCTGCTGCCGGGCGAACCCGCCGGGGTGCTCGCCCGCCGGTCCCGTGACGCCTGCCTGATCGTGGTGGGGCACCGGGGGCGGTGCGGGTACACCGGACTCCACGTCGGGTCGGTGGCCATGCGCGTGATCTGCCTGGCGGAGGTCCCGGTCATCGTGTACCGGCCGCTCGACGGCGCGGCGACCGAGCCGCGCCCGGTGCTCGCCGGCGTGGAGGCCGCGACCGCCGACTCCGTCCTGCGGTTCGCCTTCCTCGAGGCGGCCCTTCGCGGTACGCCTCTGCTGGTGGTCCGGCTACCGGGAGCGGTACCCGCCGCGCCCGGATGCGACGCCGGGCTCGCCGACGTCCTGACCCGCTGGTCCGGCAAGTACCCCCAGGTGCGGGTCCGGTGGGTGGCCAGGCGCAGCGTGGACGCGGCGGTCGTCCTGGCCGCGGCGTCGAAGTCCGCTCAGCTGGTGGTTGTCGGGCTGGCCGGAGCGGGCAGCGCGATCCGCCTGCTCAACGGATCGGTGAGCCGGGCCCTGGTGCACCGCGCCGGCTGCCCCGTCGCCGTGGTGCCCACCGACTGACCGTGCCGATGGCGGTGCCGGCCGCCGTACCGGTTCGATCGGTGGGCTGCTCACCGGGTGGCTCAGGCAGCCCCTTCGGCGTGCACGATGGCCACCGGGCAGCGGGCGTGATGGACCAGGGCGTGGCCGACGGAGCCACCGAGGAGCCCGTGCAGCCGGCCACCGCTCGGGCCCACCACGACCAGGTCGGCGTCGGCGGTCGCCGCGAGCAGCCGGCGCCCCGGATAGCGGCTGCGCAGCAGGTGGGACTCGACCGGGACATCGGGGTACTTCAGCCGCCAACCGGCCAGCGCGGTCTCCAGATCAGCCGCGGCTCCCCGTTCGGCCGCGGCGAGGTGCCCGGCGGGCGACACCGCTGCGGCCAGGCCAGGCAGCGGCGGATGCACCCACACGAGGACGGCCCGCACCGGCACGGCACGCAGCGCCGCCTCCTCGAACGCGAACCCGATGGCCGGATCGCAGGTGGCGGTCCCGTCCACACCGACCACGACCGGGCGGCCGGAGGACCCGTACCGGTTCCCGCGGACCACGACGACCGGGCCGTACCCGCGGCCGGCGACGTAGCTGCTCACCGAGCCGGCCAGCGAGCCGCTCAGCCCGCCGACCCCCCGGCAGCCGAGGACGGTGAGGGAGGCGCGGGCCGACTCCTCGACGAGGACCGGCCCGGGCTGACGACCGCGGATCACCTCGACGTCGATCGCGAGCTGGGGGTGCCGGCGGATGGCGCGCGCCGCCGCGTCGGCGATGATGGCGCGCCCGGCCGACTCGTCGACCCGGGCGACATGCACGAGGCGCAGCGGCAGGCGGCGCAGCGCGGCTTCGGCGGCGCCCAGGCGCAACGCATGGAGGGAACACCGTGAACCGTCCAGGCCCACCAGGACCTGGCGCCGCACGAACGACGACATCGACGCCTCCTCAGGCCTTGACGATCCGGAACGGGACCACGACATCGGTACGCCACTGCGCCGGATCCGTCTCGCTGGCCGGATCCGTGTGGTACACCTCCCAGTGCGGCCCGGCCGGCTGGTAGCCGTGGTCGTCGAGCCAGGTCCGGCAGGCGCGGTACGCCGTGTCCAGGCTCTCGTAGCCGCCCCAGTGCGTGGTGACCGCGGCCGGCCCGTCCGGCAGGGCGGAGGGCTCGACCAGGCCGTCCCCCGGTACCTCGGTCGGCACCGGGAACCCGGCCTCGACCGCCACCACGTCACCGAGCGAGCTGTAGCGTGCGAACGGTGGTCCGGCCGGTGCCACGCCGGCCCGATCCAGGTAGTCGCCCACCGCGGCGAACACGCCGGCGAGCCACGCGGGCAGCTCGTCCGCGGGCATCTCGCCACGGACGACCGCGGTGTACCGGTCGGTCAATACCCTCGTGGTGACGAGGTACGTCAGCATCGCGTTCATCGCCACCACCCGCTACGACAGAGTGTGTTCGGTAGGTTCCTCGATCCGGGCATCCGGACCGGGGAACACCAGCGCCTCGTGGCCGGTGTCCAGCCACCGCACCACGTAGGGCGGCGTGCCGTCGGCGTGGCGCAGCTCGGTGATGATGCCGATCCGGCGTTGGTCGCCGACGCGCGTGCCTTCCAGGATCAGGCGGTCGCCTCGATGTGCCTTCATAGCGCCCTCCAAGTGCGGGGGTGGTGTCCTCCCTGATCCGGACGGTACGAGCAGGGGCTGGGGGTGAGCAGAGGCATACGTCCCGGCCGTGCGGGACGCCCGGCCCTGGGCCGGACCGTGCGGCACGCGCGACGATCGGTGCCAGGACAGGCGTGGTGCAAGGCGACACCGCAGGAGGTGCGTGATGCCGATCGAACCGTTGGGTCCTGTCGTGGTCGGTGTGGACGGGTCGGCGGAGAGTTCCGCGGCGCTCGACCTCGCCGCTGAGGAGGCCGCCGGACGGGTCACGCCGCTGATCGTGGTGCACGCGTACCCGCGGCGGCACGCGTCCGCGGTCGTGGCCGCGTGTGCCCCGGAGTGGGTGGACGCCGTCGCGGCCCGGCGGCGGCTGCTCTCGGTAGCGGCCGGGCGGGTGGCCGCCGAGCATCCATGCCTGGCGGTGGAGGGCGAGCTGGTCGCCGGTGACCCGGCGGAGGCGCTGATCGCCCGCTCCGCCCAGGCCTGCCTCGTGGTCGTCGGGCACCGCGGCGGCGCCGCCCTGGACGGGGTGCCGATCGGGTGGGTGGCCATGCGGGTGGCGGCGCGGGCGGCGGCGCCGGTCGTGGTGCACCGGCCGCTCGACCGGCACACCGGCGTGGAGTCGCCGCGACCGGTGCTCGTCGGCGTGGACGTCCTGGGCGGTACGGATTCGCCCGTCGAGTTCGCCTTCGCCGAGGCGGCCCTGCGCGGAGCGCCCCTCGTCGCCATGTCGGTGTGGTCGCACCCGTCGGGCAGCTACGAGCAGGCCCGGGGCAACGCCGAGCGGATGCTCTCCGACGCGGTGCGCAACTGGTCGGAGAAGTATCCCGAGGTGCCGGTGCGCCAGGTGGCCCGGTACAGCCTGGACACCATCCGGTCGCTGCGCGAGGTCTCCACGACCGCGCAACTGGTCGTGGTCGGCCGGTCCAGGCACACCGGGCTGGCCCGGCTGCTGCTCGGCTCCGTCAGCCACGGGCTGGTCCAGTCTGCCGGTTGCCCGGTGGCCATCGTCCCGTGACCGGCGCGCGTCGTGGCGGGCGCCGGCACGGCGCCCGCCACGGCAGTACCGGTCGTCGACGTCATCCGTGGTACGCGTCGAAGACCACCAGTTCGGCGCGGCCGCCGGGGCCCGTCGCCACGATGGCGACCCGGGCGAGCAGCGGTTCGTTCCGGTACCGCCAGGTGTAGGTGAAGACATCACCCGACCGATTGGCGGTGCCCGTCACCGTCGGCTCCGGCCCGGCGCCGGTGTTGAGCGTGGTCGTGGTGAGCCGTACCTGGCTGGCGGCGCCGGCCCGGACGGTGAACGTGAGCGTGCCCGTACCGGTCAGCGTGACCCACCCGTCGCGCAGCGCGGGTTCGGGCGCCATCGTCACGGTCAGGATCTGTGGTGACGCGAGCGTGCCGGCGAACGCCACCTGGACCGCGGTCACCTTGGCCACCTCGCCGTTGTGCGCGGACGACTCGGAGAACACGATCCAGCCGCTGCCCGCGCCGGGTCCGGTGAAGCCGACCTGCCCGCCGAACGGCCGCATCACGTCGCCGCCGCCCATCACGTACCCGCTGCCCAGGTCCGCCACGACCGGGCCGATGACCTGGACCACCCGAACGTTCACCACGCCTTCGAAGGCCAGGGCGCGACCGCTGACCTTCACCGGCGAGCTGACCGCCTGTCCCCGCGCCGGTGCCGAGACGCTGATCGTCGCGGTGCCGGCGCCGACCACGGTCCACGACACCGCGGTCCGGTGCAGCGTCACGGTGGTGGCCGGACCCACGCCCGGGCGGGCGTCCTCGCCGATGCGCGGCCGGAAGTCGACCGCTGCGACTCCGGCGCCGAGCCACCGGAACGCCCCTTCGAGGGGGTCGTCCATGCCGGCGACGCGGGTCACGAAGTCGCGCGCGAGCGCCCGCGCGGCGGCCGCGCTCGGTGCCATGCCGGTCGGTGGCACCCTCTGCAGCCACTCGTAGAAGGCCGCGACGTCGCCGTTGAACGAGTACACCGTGGCCCGTACCGTGCTGAACTGCTCGAGGGTCGCGTCCAGCTCGGCCAGCAGGGCCGCGCTGCCCGCGCTCGAGCTGGCGTTGGGGATGATCCGGCTGAAGTCGTGGAAGTCCGCGTGGGCCACCCCGTTGGCCACCCGGACGCTGCGCAGCGTGCCGGCCGTCGCGGCGGAGAAGTGCGAGGTGTAGCCGGCATCGCGCTCGGCGGCGGTCGGCCCGGCCAGCAGCTGGGTCAGCGCCGCGGTCGCCACCATCGCGGACCTCGGTACCGTCCGTTCGACCGCGACCACGGAGTTCCCGCCCTGGTGGAAGAAGACCTTGACGGTCATGGTGGCGGGCTGGGCACTCGGCGAGGCGGCTGGTGGGGTGGTGGGCTGGCCGGCCGGTGGCTGCGCCGTGCCGTCGCCGCCCCGCCCGACCAGGAACCAGATACCGCTCGCGACGAGTGCGACCGCGAGGAACACGCCGGCTATGGCGAGAACCCGCCGGCGGTCCGTGAAGACGCTCATTGGTCGCCTCCTGGGCCACGGAGGGCCGTCACGAGCCGACCGCCGCCCGGACTCACCACGTCGAGGTGGCAGACCCGGACGGACACCTCCCTAACCGCCACGCTACGAGCGGCTTTGAGGTACATCTATGGTCGTACGCCTCTGCGGGCCGGGACCATCGGCCCGCTGCGCTCAGTGGGACAGCCGGACCGGCTCGTGCAGGATCGCGCGGATGTCGCTGGCCGCCGTGACGAGCAGCCGGTGCCCCAGGTCCGACAGGGCCCGGGCCACCGCGATCTCGTCGCCGATCTCGGGGATGTCCGGGTCGGCCGGGTTGAGTGCGGCGCGACCCTTGCCGAGCAGGTGATTGCCGATGTCGTCGTGCAACCGCGCCTCGGCGTACGTGCGTCCGTCGTCCTCGCCGACGAGGATCTCTACGTTCCAGCGCTTGATCGTTCTCATCGTCGTCTCCCGACCTCAGGCCTGGGCCTCTCCCCGACTGTCGGTCACCGGCGATCGGGTGCCCCAGAGGCGAACGTCCCGCAGCCGGGGCCGCTCGGCACTGCTCCGGGCGCGTGCCGGCGGGGTTTCCTGTTCTTGTGGACGCGATTGTCGTGAGTGGACTGAGTATGGACTACGGGTCGGTCCGCGCGGTCGACGACCTGAGTTTCACCGTCGCCGAAGGGGAGGTCTTCGCGCTGCTGGGCCCGAACGGCGCGGGCAAGACCACCACGGTCGAGATCCTGGAGGGGTACCGCCGGCGCACGTCGGGACAGGTCAGCGTGCTGGGTGTCGACCCGGCCACCGGCGGGCGGCCCTACCGCGAGCGGATCGGCGTCGTGTTGCAGAGCGCCGGCTTCGACGAGGAGTTCACCGTCCGCGAGTTGGTGCGCCTGCACGCCAGGCTGTACCCGCGTACCTACGACCCGGACGAGATCATCGATCTCGTCCGCCTGCCCGACAAGCGGTCCGCCCGGATCAAGACGCTCTCGGGTGGGCAGCGCCGCCGCCTCGACCTCGCACTCGGTCTCATCGGTGTACCCGATCTGCTCTTCCTGGACGAGCCGACGACCGGGTTCGATCCCGGCGCGAGGCACCGGGCCTGGGACCTGATCCACCGGCTGCGCGAGTTCGGCACGACGATCCTGCTCACCACCCACTACATCGAGGAGGCCGAACGCCTGGCCGACCGGGTGGCGGTGCTCCGGGCCGGTCGCCTCGTCGCGCTGGGCCGGCCCGGCGAGCTCAGCGAGGCCGGCGCCGCGGAGAGCACACTGCGGTTCCGGATGCCGGCCGGGGTCACGATGAACGACCTGCCGATCCTCACCGCCGACATCGCCGTTGCCGACGGGGTCGCGGTGGCGCGCACCGGGTCGCCCACCAAGGACACGTACACCCTGGCCGGATGGGCGCTGCAGCGCGGACTCGACCTGCCCGCGTTGACCGTGACCCGGCCCACCCTCGAAGACACCTACCTGCAGCTGGTCGAGGAGTCCGGTGATGAGCACTGACCTGGTCGCCCTGCCGGTGCCCCGGTCACCCGGCCGTCCCGGCCCGGTGCGCCTGGTGGCCACCCTGACCGGGTCCGGTCTGCGCTCGTTCGTCCGCAGCCCGGTCGCCGCGTTCTTCACCGTCGGGATGCCGCTGCTGTTCCTGATCTTCATCGGCGCCCTGTTCGGCAACGAGGTGATCGAACCGCGCAATGGCGTGCGCACCGCCCAGTTCTTCACGCCGGCGCTCGCCGCGTTCGGCGCCGCCCAGGCGGCCTTCTGCGTGCTCGCGAGCGATACCGCGCTGATGCGGGAGCGGGGCGTGTTCCGGCGCCTGGGTGGCACACCGGCGCCGGCATGGGCGGTCCTCGCCGGCCGGATCTGTTCGGCGGTGGTGGTGGCCGGGCTGACCGTCGCGCTTGTGATCGCGCTCGGCGTCGCGGCTTACGACGTCCAGATCCTCTGGCGGACCGCACCGGCCGCGCTGGTGACGCTGCTCGTGGGCGTGGCGAGTTTCGCCGCGCTGGGCCTGGCCGTTGCGGCGGTGGTACGGAGTGCGCCGGCGGTACAGGCGCTCACCAACGGCTTGCTGGTCTCGGCGGCGTTCATCTCCGATGTCTTCACCGTCGGCGGCCGGATGCCGGGTTGGCTCGACAGGCTCGCCTGGTTCCTGCCGCTCAAGCACTTCGCCAACCCGCTGTCCGACGCGTTCAATCCGTACCTGGCCGGCAACGGCTTCGCGGCCGGGCATCTGGCGTTCCTCGCCGGGTGGGGCCTGATCGGTGCACTCGTCGCGATCCGCCTGTTCCGAATGGAACCCCGCGCTGCCTCCACCGGGCGCGCGGCGGCGGTGGCGGTGCCGGCCAACCGTGGCCTCGGGATCACGACCCCGGGTCGACCCGGACCCGGCAGATCGTTACACACCCAGATCCGGTACGCCCTGACCGACCTGCGCCGCGACGCCAGCTCGGTGTTCTTCGCCGTCATCTTCCCGGTGCTGCTGCTGGCGCTGTTCCCCGTCCTGATGGCCGGTGGCGCCGAGCGCGAGCAGGCGGCCGCGCTCATGCTGCCCGCCATGATGGCGTACGGCGTGGCGGTCATCGCGTTCGTCACGCTACCGGCGCCCATCGCGCAGGCCCGCGAGCGCGGGGTGCTCGCCCGGCTGGCCGGCACCCCGATGCCGCGGTGGGCCTACGCCGCCGGGCGGGTCTGCGCCGCCCTGGTCGCCGCGACCGCCACCGCGCTCGGGCTCCTCCTGGTCGCCGCGCTCGGGTTCGGCGTACCGCTCGATGCCGCCCGCCTGCCCGCGGCCGCGGTCACGTTCCTGCTCGGCATCCTGTGCTTCGCCGCGCTCGGGTTCGCCGTGCTGGCTCTGGTCCGCAACGCACAGACGGTCATCGCCGTGACGCTGGGGACCCTGCTGCCGCTGTGTTTCATCTCCGACGTCTTCGTCATCGGGGCGCGGATGCCGCAGCCGTTGGCGGCCATCGCCGAGGTGCTGCCGCTCAAGCACGCCGTCCACGCCTTCCGGGCCGCGCTGGAACCCGGCCTGGGTGGCACCGGGTTCGCCTGGGCCGACCTGGCCGTCCTGCTGGCCTGGACTGCGGCCGCCATCCTGGTCACGCGCCGGGTGTCGTGGCGGTGAGGGCGGTGGTCAGCGCTTCATGACAAGCGAGGTGTCCGGCCCGCTGCGCGTCGAGGTACTCGGCCGCCGGGTAGCGCCAGGCCGATCCGGTTCGGCCAGGAGCAACGCGCAGGAGACGGTAACCCCTGGCAGTAGTCGTGTGGTCCCACCGACACCGTGCCGTTGTTACCGTGCCGGTATGCATCGCAGTCGGTTGTACGGTCGACGACGCACCGCGCTACCACGTCGACATCGAGACCGACGACGTCGCGGCCGAGGTACGGCGGCTCAGCGGCCTGGGCGCCACCGAGGTGGCCCGGCCCGAGTCCTGGGTCGTGCTGCGTGCACCCGGCGGGCACCTGGTCTGTGTCGTACCCGGGTTTCGGATTCAAAGCTGGTCGCGTCGGGCGCGGCCGGACCGGATTGCGGTGACGGCGGCGCCGATCCGCAGGATGCTCGCGGTGGCTGCGATCGCGGCCAGCGTGACGGGTGGCCGCCAGCCGCCGGCGAGGTCAGCGGTGAGGATGCCAAGGACGGTGAGGTCTGCGGCCAGGCATAGCGTGGCGACGACGATGGTGGCGGTGACCGCACGGGCGGCAGTGGTTTCGGGTAGCCATCGGATCAGGCGGCCGGTGGTGGCCAAGGTTCCGGCTGCGGTGGCGAGGATCAGCGGGATCAGTGGCAGGGTGGGGATGGCGGCGAGCGCGGTGACGATTCCGGTGCGCCATGGCGTCGGGTGAAGCAGCAGCAGCCACCAGATGCCGACGAGGGGTCCGGTGAGGATGAACGCGGCGATGGTGCGTCGGGCGGTGGCGGTGGCCAGTTCCGGCGCGAAGGAGCGGGCGATGGTTTGCGGGTCGCCGAATTCGGCGATCGCGGTGGTCACCGCGCGGTCTGGTGGTGTGCCGTTGGTGCGATGGGCGTCGATGGCGTCGGTGAGTCCGTCGCGGATCTCGGTGAGCACGCGGGTGCGGGTGCCGCGGGGCCCCCGGAGCCGGGTCCCGAGCTCGCCGAGGTAGTGCTCGACCGCAGCCGTGGCGCCGTCGGCGACGGTCAGGTGGTGGCCGGCCATGGTCGCCTGGTCAGGAGTGCGGTGACGGCGGTGGAGAACTGTTCCCAGATGGCGCGCTGGTCGGACAGAGCCTGTCTACCGGAGGCGGTCAGCTGGTAGGCGCGGCGCCGGCGGCCGGAGACGGTTTCCCAGTCGCTGTGGATGAGGCCGGCGCGTTCGAGTCGGTGCAGGGCCGGATAGACGGTGCCGGTGGGAAGGTCGAGGGCGCCGCCGCTGCGCTCGCGTAGGGCTTCGATGACGGCGTACCCGTGCCGGCGACCGTCTTCGAGGATGGCTAGTAGCAGCGCGTCGAGGTGGCCTTTGAGGAGCTCGGGTCGCATCGGCAGCACCACGGTTGCCTCCTGGAGATGTCGGGGGTTGCCTGGCCGACGCCATCAGGGTAGCAATACCATACTTGGTGATGCTACATATGGGAGGCGTGGTGGAGACCGGACCGTGGTTGATCCCGCTGGGCGAGGCCGGAGGCGCCCGCGACCTGGTCGGCGGCAAGGCCGCCGTGCTGGGCGAGCTGGCCGCACAGGGGATGCCGGTGCCGCCGGGGTTCGTGGTCAGCGTCGACGCGCTGTCCGACCCCGACCTGCCCCGGCGGTTGGCGGAGGCCGCCGAGAAGTGTGGCGCCAGGCGGTGCGCGGTGCGCTCATCCGCCGGGGCGGAGGACCTGCCGGACGCGTCGTATGCCGGGTTGTACGAAACGTTCCTCGATGTCGGCGTCGACGGGCTGGCCGACGCGGTACGCCGCTGCTTCGCCGCCGCGCAGTCCGAGAGAGTCCGCTCGTACCACGACCGGCGCTCTCCCGGCCCCGGGCCGGCCGAGCAGTCGCGGATGGCGGTGCTGGTGCAGGCGATGGTCGACGCCCGCGCGGCCGGGGTGGCGTTCACCGCGCATCCGGTGACCGGCGCCCGCGACCAGCTGGTGGTCACCGCGGTGACCGGCCTCGGCGAGTCGCTGGTCTCCGGCGAGCAGACCGGCGAGGAGTGGACGGTCACCGGCCACAACCGGCCGTGGCGGACCCGACCGGCGACCGACGGCGTGCCGGTTCTGGACGAGTCCCAGGCCGGCCGCGTCGCTGCGCTGGCCGCCGCGGTCGCCGCCCACTACGGCCGGCCGCAGGACATCGAATGGGCCATCGACACCGGCGGCACACTGTGGCTGCTGCAGGCGCGGCCGATGACCGCCCTGCCGCAACCGGTCGCGTTCACCCCGCCGGGACCAGGGTTGTGGATGCGTAACTTCCGGCTCGGGGAGTGGCTGCCCGAGGCGGTCACCCCGCTGTTCGGCACCTGGCTGCTTCCCGAGATGGAGGCGGGATACCTCGACGGGATGCAGTCGTGCATCGGGGTACCGGTGCCGTTTCGGTGGGCGTTGGTCCACGACTGGTACTACACCGCCTCCCCGAACCCGTCCCCGCGCCTGCTCGCCCAGGTGTTGACCCGCGGCAGGGGGCGGGCGGTCACGACCCTGTGGCACACGCTGATCAGCATCGGCCGGGATCCGGTGACCGCCGACCGGGCCGTCCTGTCCGGCCTGTACCAGCGCTGGCACGACGAGCAGCTACCTCGCTACAGGGTCCTGGTCGCCGCCGCCGGAACCGAACTCTCCACCGCAACGCCGGCCCGGGTCATGGAGCTGGTCACCGCGATCGCACGGGAAGCCGGGCAGTACATGTGGTTCCTGGCGATCGTCGGCGGCTCGGCGTGGAAGATCGAGGCGAGTCTCGCCCGGTTCTGCCGGGAGCACCTTTCCGAGACGATCCAGCGACTGGGCGGAGTGCAGGTGCTGCTGCGTGGCCTGCCCACCGCCCGACCCGGACCCGCCCCCGGGCACGCGGTGCAGAGCCTGGACTGGTACCACCCGGTCGCCCGCGAGCTGCCCGCCATCCCCACCGACCAGACCGCGCTGGCCAGTCGGCACCGGCAGCTGACCACCGACCGGCAGGCCGCACAGGCGGCCTGCCGCGCCGCACTCGAACCACGCCGGCGGGCCGAGTTCGACGCCCTCCTCGAGGTTTCGCAACGGTACGCCGCCATCCGCGAGGAGCAGTCCCGCGACCTGACCCTTGGCTGGCCGACGCTGCGCGACTGCGTCGCCCGCCTCGGCCAGGAACTGGCCCAACGGGACACCCTCGCCACCGCCGACGCGGTGCACTTCTGCACCCGCGCCGAACTGGAAGCGGCGCTGGCCGGCCACACCAGTCCGCTCACCGATCGAGCCGCCCAGCGGAATGCGACATGGCAGCGGCGCCGGCGGCTACCCGCACCGGTCACCCTCGGCCACCCGCCGCGCCTGGTCGGCGACCTCATCGACAAGACAGTCCAGGCCGCTCGTACCGGCCAACCAGCAACAGACGCCATCGTCGGCCACCCGGCATCGGCCGGACGCGCCACCGGGCCGGTACGCCTCGTGCACGGCCCGGACGACTTCCCCGCCTTCACCGACGGCGAGGTACTGGTCGCCAAGGCGACCTCACCGGCATGGACGCCGCTGTTCGCCCGCGCCGCCGCAGTCGTCACCGACGGCGGCACCCTCGCCGCGCACGCCTCCCTCGTCGCCCGCGAATACGGCATCCCCGCCGTCGTCGGCACCGGCGACGCCACCCGCCTGCTACACACCGGGCAGACAGTCACCGTCGACGGCAACGCAGGTACCGTCACGCCGGTGAATGCCGCGGGGGGTTCGGGTGTTCAGCCGTGAAGTCCGAAGATGACGCCGCGGGGATGGTCAGACGCAGCCCGTGCAACGCGGTGATGCGGCCACGGAACATCGCCGCCGAGGCTAGGATCACCGGGTGATCACGTGGCCGAACCGGTGGGCGGGTGCACCGTCGCCGGAGTCATCACCGCCGCAGCCGTGCACCGAACCGGACAGTCTGCCACCCACCGCCTCACCTGGCCCTACTGCGACCGGCTGGAGGACACGATGAGCACCGCACGTGACCAGACCGCCAAGGTGCTGCGCGCCTGGGAGAAGACAGCATCCAGCTACGACAAGCAGATCACCTTCCTCGAGACGAACTGGCTCCGTGGCGGCCGGGAATGGCTCGCCGCCCGTGCCCAGGGCCGGGTCCTGGAGGTAGCGATCGGCACCGGCCGCAACCTGCCGTTCTACCCGACCGACGCAACCCTGACCGGCATCGACCTGAGCCCCGCCATGTTGGCCATCGCCAGGAAACGCGCCACCGACCTCGGCCGCGAGGTCGACCTGCACACCGGCGACGCCCAAGCCCTGCCGTTCGACGACGAGTCGTTCGACACGGTGGTGTGCGCGCTGTCGCTGTGCACGATCCCCGACCCCGCCACAGCGATCGCCGAGATGAAACGCGTCCTGGCAGCCGGAGGGCGGCTGCTCCTGCTCGACCACATCGGCAGTACCTGGGTACCGATCTACGCCGCACAATGGCTGCTGGAGCAGATCACCATCCGCACCGCCGGGGAGCACTTCACCCGCCGCCCGCTCCTGCTGGTGAAGAAGGCCGGATTCGAGCTCGTCGAGGTGCAGCGGCTCAAGGCCGGCACCGTCGAACGCATCCTCGCCCGCAAGCCCGTCGCCCGCTGAAGCACCGCCCGGATGCCGGGGATGCTGCGGTGATCGGAGCCAGACCCGGGCGCCGGCCGTTGCTCAACCGGCCAGCGCCGCGCCGAGCCGTCGACCCCACTGTTCGGCCCGCTCCAGCTCGCCGTCGATGAGCGGGCCGGGCGTACCGGTGACGTAGAAGCTCTCCGGTGGCACGAGCAACCGGTAGCCCAACCGCCGCAGGTGTTTCCCGGCACTGCGCGCGGCCGAGCCCGGCAGCCAGCGGGGCTTGTCGACGTGGGTGTCGAACGCGGCGGCGACCCGCCCAGGCTCCGCCGGCGCCCGCTCGTCGAGCCACTCCCGGATCCCGCGACCGGTCGAGACGAGCGGCGTGCTGGCCTGCTCTGCGGCGGACTGGCGGGTCGAGGCGCGACTGAGCCCGAACGCGTGCGTCGGGCCGCCGACCACGAGCAGGTCGGCGCCGTCGGTGGCGGTGCCGTCGGCTTCACCGACCTCGAGCACCGACACGTCCAGCCCGGCACCCAGACCCTTGCCGATGGCGAGGGCGATCTGCTGCGTGTTGCCGAACATGGACTCGTACACGATGACCGCTCGCATGGTCGTTCACCTCCCTGCCGGCGTACCGGCGGTGAGTTGGGCGGAGACTGGCGCGTTGACGGCGACACCGTCGACGTCCAGGACGAACCAGGGCCGGCCGCGGTCCTCCCAGGTGACCGTGATGCGGCCCGGGAACAGGCCGTCCTCGAACCTGGTCCACCGCTCGTACCCGATGCGCCAGCCCACCTTCGCGGTGCCGACGCCCTGGTACCGCATGGCCCGGCCCTCGACCAGCAGGCCGGTGTCGGGGTCGAAGCGGAAGATCATCTCGTCCTCGCCGTCGCCGAACGGCACGCGCAGCCGCGCCGACCGATCGCTGACGGCCTCCCAGGACACGCCGGGGCGGGTCGCCAGCACCGAGGGAACCAGCACCAGTTCGGCCCAGAGGAAGAGGTTCTCGCCCTGGTCGATCTCCGGACCGGCAATCCGGCTCCGCCCGATCCTCATCTCGCCGCGGCCGGCGACGTACGTGTCCACGCCGCGCAGGACTGGCAGTCCGTACCAGGTGACGGCGAGCAGTTGCCGGCCGCTCCAGCCGACCCGGTGCTCGGAGTAGAACGTCACGGGCAGCCGGGGCAACGGGTCCCGGTTCATGCGGGCGCGTCCCCACAGGCTGAACGTGTCGACGCGGCGGGTCCGCGCGGCGCGGACACCGAGCGCCTGGTAGAACCTGGCCACCGGTGTCGGCAGGCGCAGCGGCAGATCCACCTCGCCGGAGTCTCGGGCCGGGCCGGGCGGCGGTGCCGGCGGCCGGGGCCGTACGGCGAAGCCGAGTCCGCCGACGGCGGCGATAGCGATCAGTCCACCGATAACCGTCAGAGCGGCCATCCGCGGTCACCCCCTGGCGTCTGCCGACCCGGCGGACGGAGGACCGCCGAGCCTTCCTCCAGACTTGACCGGGTGTGATCCGGTGCCCAGGGCCGAAGGTCCGTACGGCCACGGCCGGTCGCCTCTGGCCGCCGGCCAAGCTGATCTCTAGCGTCGCCGCGCGTCCACCGCGTCAGCCACGGATCAGCTCCCGCTGCGGTGCCTCGTCCGGCACCGGTTGTGCGGCGACCGCGTGCCGCAGGCTGGTACCCAGCCAGAGCGCCACCGTGATCCCGACGAGTACCGCCAGCAGCATCTCGCTGCCGAGGATCATCACGAGTACCGCGGTGAGGAACGCGATCATCCCGAAGAACCTGAACAGGTCTGTCCACGGGTCCCTGGCGGTCGGGGGCGTGGTGCCGCCCACCACGCACGCGGTCAGGCCGGGCACCAACACCGCCAGGCCCATCGCCCGCGCGCTGGACACCAGGGGCAGTCCGGCACCGGAGAGGAACGCGATGTAAAGCGCGACGACGCCGGCGACGAGGGCCGTCGCGACGCCGTCCTTCCACGTCAGTCGCATGACCTACACCTCCCTTCCTCACCACCGTCGTCCGGTTCGGTGCGGCCGGTCAGGGCCGAACGTCACGCCCGGCCGGGGCCCGTCGGCCCTGGGCCGCGCCGCGGTCGCGTCGTGCCATGGAACGAGGAGGTGATGACAGCCGTGAACAAGATGATCATTGATGAGCAACTGCCGCGGTACGACGTGACTCTGGCCGAGCACCTGGTGGTCGACGCCGGTCCGCTGGTGACCTGGCAGGCCGCCCGGGAACTGGACTTCCTCAGCGTGCACACGCCGCTGATGGACGCCGCGATGTGGGTCAGGGGTCTGCCTGGCCGGATGCTCAGGCGTCCCGAGCGCCCGCCCGGGCGGCTGAGCCTGGTGTCCGGGGACGGGCTGCCCGGCTGGCTGTCGCTGGGCGAGCGGGAGGGCGCCGAGACCGCCTTCGGCGCGGTAGGCGTGTTCTGGCAGCCGAACATCGAGTGGCGGGACGTGCCGCGGGCGGAGTTCGCGCGGTTCGCCGAGCCCGGGTACGGGAAGATCGCCTGCAACTTCTCTGTGCGGCCGTACGGCCCGACGCGCACGCTACTGACCTACGAGTGCCGCACCGCGACGACCGATCCGGCATCCCGCCGGCGGTTCGCCCGCTACTGGTGGCTGATCCGCCCGTTCGTTCGGCACATCATGCGGGCCACGCTGGCCACCATCGGGCGCGAGGCGGCCCGTCGGCAGGCCACTGTGGACAGCCCGGTACCGGTGCCGGTACCGGCGGGGAGGTGAGCCGCGATGCGGGCCGGACGGATCGTCGCGATGATAGCCGGCGCGTTGCTCGCGCTCGCCGGTTTCGGCGCCGCCCTCGCCGGTGGTGCCCTCGTGGTCGTGCACGCCACCCAGCGTGACGCGAGCGGCTTCTACACCAGTTCCCTGGAACGGTTCACGACGCCGACGGCGGCGCTGGTGGCACAGGCCGATCTGGATACGCCCGACTGGCCGGTGGCCCGGCCGCTGGGCACGGTCCGGGTACAGGCGGCGGCAACGGAGTCCCGGCCGATCTTCGTGGGAATCGGGCCGGCCGACGACGTCGAGGCGTGGCTCGCCGGCACGACGTACACGACAGTGGGCAGGCTCGACCCGGACAGCACCCGGGTGGTCAACGGATCCCGGCCGGTCACCCCGCCCGCGGCGCAACCGTTCTGGGCGGCGTCGCAGGCGGGTACCGGCCCGCAGACGATCAGTTGGCCGAGCGAGCCTGGTCGCTGGGCGCTGGTCGTGATGAACCCCGACGCCCAGCCCGGGGTGAGCGCCGAGGTCACCGTCGGCGCGCGGACCGGCGCGCTGCTGCCGCTCGGTGTCCTCGTGGGCAGCATCGGGTTGGTGCTGCTCGGCGCCGGCGTCCTCATCATGCTGGCCGCGGCCCTGACCGCACCGCCGGGTGACGCGGTGCCGGCTCCCGCCGGCCGGCCGGGCACGTACCCGGTCCGCCTGGACGGGCGGCTCGACCCGTCGATGAGCCGGTGGCTGTGGCTGCTCAAGTGGGTGCTGGTGATCCCGCACGGCTTCGTGCTGGCGTTTCTGTGGCTGGCGGCGGTGCCGCTGACCGTCGTGGCCGGGTTCGCGATCCTGTTCACCGGCCGGTACCCCAGGCGGATCTTCGACTTCAACGTCGGGGTGCTGCGCTGGACCTGGCGGGTGTGGTTCTACGGCTACGGGGCGCTGGGCACCGACCGGTACCCGCCGTTCCGGCTGGGGCCGGACCCGACCTACCCGGCCGACCTGGCGGTGGAGTACCCGCAGCGGCTGTCCCGCGGCCTGGTGCTGGTGAAGTGGTGGCTGCTGGCCATCCCGCACTACCTGGTCGTCGCTGTGTTCGCGGGCGGCTGGATAGGTTGGGTCGGCTCGGGCGACGACTGGCGGCTGACCCTCGGCAGCGGCCTCGTCGGCCTGCTGGTCGTGGTGGCCGCCGTGGTGTTGCTGTTCTCCGGCCGGTACCCGGAACCGCTGTACGACTTCGTGCTCGGTATGGACCGGTGGTGCTTCCGGGTGGCGGCGTACGCGATGCTGATGCGCGACGAGTACCCGCCGTTCCGGTTCGACGAGGGCGGCACCGATCCGGGCAGCGTGCCGCCGCAGCCGGTGTCGCCCCGGGACAGCGGAGCACAGCTCATCGGCACCGCGCGATGAGACGGAGGCGGTGGCGTGGGCCCGTGGCGGACCACGGGCCCACGCTCAGGTCTTCTCTTCCGTGTCGTTGCGCGCGGCGCGTTCCGGGGCGTCACGGTGGTGGGCCACCCGGTAGGCAAAACCGCCGAGGTAGCGGGTGATCGCCTCCTCGTGCGACGTCGGCCGTTCCGGGTGGGCGGCCACTTCGCGGCGCGCCTCGATGGCGGCGTCGTGGCTCTCCTTCTCGCCCATACCCTGACGATTCGTCGCCGCCCCGCGCCGCGGCAGGGTCGATGCGCCCGTTGACGCCGGACCATCGGCCCGGTCGACCGCGCGTTACGCCGGCAGGCGTACCGCCGCCAGTCCGGTCAGCGCCGCCACGGTGGCGGCCATGACGGCTCCGCCCAGCAGGCCGATCGCGGCCACCTGTGGTAGCGGCTGGCCGGGCTGCCACAGCGGGGTGCTGACGGCCACGAACACCAGCAGGCCGGCCAGCCATGCGCCGGCGGTCGTCGCGATCCACCAGGGGCCGCCGTACCGGCCCCGGCGCAACACCAACCACTGGGCCGTGCCGATGCTGGCGAGCAGAACCAGCCCGGCCACCAGTCCGCCGCCGACGAGTACCGCCAGCGGCAGCGCGCCGAGGCGGTCGCCGAGCGTGCTGGGCAGCATCCCGACCGCGTACGCGAGGACGGCCGCGGCGCCGGTCGCCAGCGCGAAGGCCGGCCGCGACAGCCGGGGGAGAGCGGGCTTGAGCGCCCACGCCTGCGCCGTACCCAGCATCAGGCCCTCGACGAACCCGGCCGCGAGCAGGAGCCCGTACGTGGGCCACGGCGGCAGCGGGGCGGCGACGGCCCACGCACCGGCCACCGCGGGAGCCGTGAAGCCGGCCAACTCGCCCGCGGTGGTCCACAGCGTCCAGCGTCGCCACAGGGGCCGGTCCATCGTGTACTCCTCACCTAGCTAGAGCAGCACCCGTTCTCCGTATCGGGGAAGGACGGCCGGCCAACGCAGTTCGGTGTGGATCCGCCGGGCCAGCGCCGCCGCCGGGACCGGATCGCCGTGCACGACGTAGCAGGCGGACGGTGCGGTGGGCATACCCGCCAGCCAGGTGATGATGTCGTCGGCGTCGGCGTGCGCGGACAGCTCGTCCACCCCGACAACCTCGGCGCGCACCGGCACGTACCGGCCGAACACCTTGACCGCGGTGGCCCCGTCGAGCAACGCACGCCCGCGCGTGCCGGGCACCTGGAACCCGGGCAGCAGGATCAGGTTACCGGGCTCTGGTGCCAGGTGGACCAGGTGGTGCAGCACCCGGCCGCCGGTTGCCATGCCGGAGGCGGAGACCAGGATGCAGGGCTCCGGCGGGTCGTCGAGCCGCGCCGACTCCGCCGGGCTGTGGGCCAGGCGCAGCTCCCCGGGGTCGAACGGGTCGTCGGCCGCCTGGACGATGTCGGCTCTGATCTCTGGACCGCCCTGGCGCACCGCCCGGCGGTAGACGCTCAGCGCGGCCAGCGCCATCGGACTGTCCACATAGACGGGTACCGCCGGTACCGCGCCCTGGCGCATCAGCTGGCGCAGCGTCATCAGCAGCACCTCGGTCCGGTCGATCGCGAACGCCGGGATCAGCACGACGCCGCCGCGGTCGAGGGTCCGGCGGATCGGTTCGGCGAGGCGGTGCAGCTGACGGGGTGCGTGCCGGCGGTCGCCGTAGGTCGACTCGACCACGACCGTGTCCACCGCCGGCGCCGGTTCCGGCGGGTTGAGCAGCGGATGCTCGACCCGGCCGAGGTCTCCGCTGAACAGCACCGTCCGGTCGCTGACCGCGACCTCCACGGTGGACGAGCCGAGGATGTGGCCGGCCCGCCGCAGCCGTACGGACATCGCATGCCCGATGGGCCGCCCCTCGCCGAACGGGAGCGGGCGCAGCAGCGCGATCGCCTTTTCCGCCTCGCCGGTGGTGAACAGGGGCAGCGGTGGGTGGTGCCGGCTCGATCCACGCGCGGCGGCGTGCTCGGCCTCCTCCTCCTGCAGGTGCGCCGCGTCACGCAGCACGATCGGCACCACCTCGGCGGTCCAGGGCGAGCAGTACACCGGGCTGCCGTACCCGTGCCGGACCAGTCGGGGCAGCCAGCCGCAGTGATCCAGGTGGCCGTGGCTGAGCACCACCGCGTCGATCTCGTAGACCGGCACCGGGAACGGCGCCCAGTTGCGCCGGCGCAGCTCGCGGTCGCCCTGGAACAGCCCACAGTCGACGAGCACGGTGGAATCGGGCGAGGAGACCGTGAACCGGCTGCCGGTCACCGTACCGACCGCGCCGAGGAAACTCAGGCTGGCCGGACTCGTCTGCATGGGATCACGATCCCGCACCCGGCACCGTCCGGCGCAGGGCCATCGGCCCGTATGCCTCGGGTACTTCGCCCCCTCGCAGGGCACCGCCGGGCCGGTTGACTGGAGACATGACCAGCAGACTTCATCTCACCCAGCTCGGACTCAACACCGGCAAGAAGGCGCGTCTGCACCGGATCCTCTTCCAGCACGGTCTGCGCAACGGCACGGCCCTGTTCCTCCCGTACGACCAGGGGCTCGAGCACGGCCCCCGGGACTTCTTCGCCAACCCGTTCTCCGGCGACCCGCGGTACATCGCCCGGCTCGCGGTCGACGGCGGCTTCAACGGCATCGCGATCCAGGTCGGGCTCGCCGAGAAGTTCTACTGGGACTTCGCCGGCGAGGTCCCGCTCATCCTCAAGTTGAACGGGAAGACCGACATCCCGTCCGACGCCGAAGCGCTCTCCCCGCTGCACGCGAGCGTCGACGATGCGGTACGCCTGGGCGCGGACGCGGTCGGGTACACCCTCTACGTCGGCTCACCCGCGCAGGAGCAGGACTTCGCACAGTTGCGCCAGGTCCGCGCGGAGGCGGAGCGGCTCGGCATGCCGCTGGTCGTCTGGGCCTACCCTCGCGGCTCGGCCATCGAGGCCAAGGGCGGCAAGGACTCGTTCTACGCGGTGGACTACGCGGCCCGGACCGCCAGCGAACTCGGCGCCGATGTGGTGAAGGTGAACTTCCCGCACCCGGACAAGCGCGCCGGAGTCAAGCCGCCGTACGACGGCGAGTTCACCAGCCAGCAGGCGGTCAACCACGTGGTCCGCTCGGCCAACCGCACCCTCGTGCTGATCTCGGGCGGCGAGCGGGCCGGGGACGAGGCGATGCTGTTCAAGGCGCGCGAGTCGATGGAGGCCGGCGCCAGCGGGCTGATCTTCGGTCGCAACGTCTGGCAGCGCGACCACGACGAGTCGCTGCGGTTCGTCGAGCGGCTGCGGGAGATCCTCGCCAAGTACCCGTCGTGACTTTAGGCCCGCCAAGAGGGGCCGACGGCCCTGGAGGGGAACGCGCGAGCGCGGTCGGATGGATGGAGAAAGGAGTGTGTGCCATGTTGACCAACCGCATCAGAAGCGGCAACCTGGCGCCCTTCGGCTGGTCCGACCTGTCGTGGCTGCCGTTCCTCGAGCCCACCATCAAGGTGGAGGACTACCTCGAGGACGACCGGTATGTCGTGCGGGCCGAGCTGCCGGGCATCGACCCGACGAAGGACGTCGAGATCACCTACGTGGACGGAACGCTGCGCCTGGGCGTGGTGCGCGGCGAGGAGCGCCGGGAGAAGGGGCGTTCGGAGTTCCACTACGGGTCCTTCCATCGCACCATCGTGCTGCCCGCCGGGGCGAAGGAGGACACCATCACGGCCAGGTACCGCAACGGCATCCTGGAGATCACGGTCCTGATCGGGGAGCCGACGGTGCTCGGAAAGCACATTCCGATCACGGTCGGGGACGCTCCGGCCAAGCCGGTGAAGAAGTCCTGACCGCCCGGCCGGACCGGGGGCCCGCCCCCGACCCCCGCGGGCCCCCGGTCCGGCGCTTTTCCGAGGGGACCTGACGATGACCACTCCACTGGCCCGCTGGTTGCACCATCCCATCCCGATCGAGGAGATCGAGGACGACACCAGGTACGTGCTGCGGGCCGAGCTTCCCGGCGTCGACCCGGCCAAGGACATCACGGTCATGGTGGCCGACGGGGAGATCACCCTCGTCGTGGACCGCATCGAGCGGCACCGCGACCGGATCCACGCCGAGTTCCGGTACGGCTCGTTCCGCCGCCACGTGACGATGCCCAGGCGGGCCCAGGACGACACGGTCCGGGCCCGGTACGACGACGGCGTGCTCGAGGTGACCGCCGAGCTGGTCCGCAGCGCGCCGATCGGCCGTACCGTGCCGGTCGCGCTCGCCCGGCGATTCGTCGACCACGAGGACAACGAGATGATGCGCCCGTACCAGTGAGGTAGCTGGTTCCTGACGGCCCGGCCGGCTCAGGTCTCCTCAGCGACGAGGGTGATCGCGCCGGCCGGGCATTCCGTCACGCAGATACCGCAGCCCTTGCAGTAGTCGTAGTCGATCGCGAAGCGCCGGCCCGGACCCAGCTTGATGACCGCGTTGTCCGGGCACAGGCCGTAGCAGTTGTCGCACTCGAAGCAGTTGCCGCACGACAGACAGCGCCGTGCCTCGAACAGCGCGGTCGCCTCGTCGAGGCCACCGACCACCTCGTCGAATGTGGACACTCGCCGGGCCATTTCCAGGTGCGGCCGTACCGTCGCCGGCGCGTCGGTGTAGTACCAGGTATTGAGCCGCTCGAACGTGGCCAGCTCCGGCCGGTCCGCGGGCTGGCGGACCGCGCCGCGCAGCCACGCGTCGATGTGCCGCGCCGCCCGCTTGCCGTGCCCGATGGCGGCGGTGACCGTGCGTTCGGTGACCGCCATGCCGCCGGCCATGTCACCGCCGGCGAAGATGCCCGGCCGGCCGGTCATCATGTCCGGCCCGACCTGGACGGCGGCGTCCCGGATCTCGATGCCGGGCACATCGTCCACGATGGACCGGTCGACGTCCTGCCCGATCGCGAGCACGACGCTGTCCGCGTCCAGGTCTTCCAGCTCGCCGGTCGGCTGCGGGAAACCGCTGTCGTCCAACCGCATCCGCTCGACGGTGATGGCGCCGTCCCCGGCGGCGGCGATCGTGCTCAGCCACCGGATCCGTACGCCCTCCTCCTCCGCCTCGTCGACCTCGAACGGCTGGGCCGGCATCCGGTCCCGGGTGCGGCGGTAGACCACGACCGGGTCGGTGGCGCCGAGCCGCCGGGCGGTGCGGGCCACGTCCATGGCCGTGTTGCCGCCACCGTAGACGACGACCTGCCGGCCCAGCTGGGGGTCCTGCCCGCCGGCGACGGTACGCAGCACGGTCAGCGCGTCGAGAAGTCGGGCCGAGTCGCCGGCGGGAATGTACGCGCGGCGGCTCAGCTGCGCCCCGATCGCCAGGAACACCGCGTCGAACTCCCCGAGCGCTTCCTCGAGATCGCGCACCGGCCGGCCAAGCTCCAGCGTCACGCCCATGCCGACGATCCGGGCGATCTCGGCGTCGAGCACGTCCCGCGGGAGGCGGTAGGCGGGGATGCCGTAGCGCATCATGCCGCCGGCCTGCTCCGCCGCGTCCCGGATCGTGACCCGGTGGCCGAGCCGGACCAGGTGGTACGCGGCCGACAGCCCGGCCGGCCCGGCGCCGACGACGAGGACGTGCATGCCGGCCGGGCCCGGTGGGACCGGAACTGTCCACCCGCGACGGATGGCCTCGTCGCCGAGGAACCGCTCCACCGCGTTGATGCCGACCGGCTCGTCGAGCTGACCCCGGTTGCACGCGGCCTGGCAGGGGTGGTAGCAGACCCGGCCCATGACGGCCGGGAACGGGTTGTCCTCCATCAGTTGGCGCCAGGCCGCCTCGTACCCACCCTCCTCGGCGTGGTAGAGCCAGCGCTGGACGTTCTCGCCGGCCGGGCAGGCGTCGTTGCACGGTGGCATCAGGTCGACGTAGACCGGCCGCTCGGTACGCCACGCCCCGGTCTTGTTGGCGCGGCTCGTCTCCGGCCGCAACGTGGTGGCGAACGGTGTGTCCATCATGACTCCTCAGCGCGGCAGAGCCCGAACCGGGCAATGTTGCGCTCGGCGAGCGCCTGGATCCGCGCGAGGACGTCGGCGCGGACTGCGGGGGAGAACAGGTGCGCGTACCGCTTCTGGATCCGCAGATACTCCTCGACCGGGACCGGCGCCCCACGCAGCGGGGTGACCGCGACAACCTCGCCGCGCTCTGCCTCGAACAACGGAAACAGTCCACTCTGGACCGCGAGACGCGCCACCCGGATGGTCTCGGACGTGGCGGAGCCCCAGCCGAGCGGGCACGGCACCAGCACGTGCAGGTAGCGGGCGCCATGCAACTCCATCGCCCGGGCCACCTTGCGCTCGAGGTCCCGTACATCCGCCACGGTGGCCGTCGCCACGTACCCGATCTCGTGCGCCATCGCGATGAGCGGTGCGCTCTTGCCCTGCCCGAACACGTTGCCCGGCTCGGGTCCGACGGCCTGGGTGGTGGCCGTCCGCGCGGCCGGGGGCGTGGCGCCGGAGCGCTGCACGCCGGTGTTCATGTACGCCTCGTTGTCGTAGCACACGAACAGCACGTCGTCGTCGCGTTCGAACATGCCGGACAGCGCGCCGAAGCCGATGTCGACCGTACCGCCGTCGCCACCCTGGCCGAGGACCCGGATGTCGGTGCGCCCCCGGGCCCGTAGCGCGGCGGCGACACCGCTGGCGACGGCCGGCGCGTTGCCGAACAGCGAGTGGATCCACGGCACCCGCCAGGCGCTCTCCGGGTACGGCGTGGAGAACACCTCCAGGCACCCGGTCGCGTTGACCACGATCAGCTTCCCGCCGGTGGCCCGCATGGCGGCGTCGAGCACGACCCGGGCGCCCAACGCCTCCCCGCACCCCTGGCAGGCCCGGTGTCCACAGGTGATCGCGTTGGTCCGGTCGCCGGTCGCCTGTACCGACCGCTGCTCGATCGGCAGCAGCCGGTTGCCCACGGCCAGGCTGCCGGTCTGGTAGAACTTCACGGCGCTCATCTGACGGCCTCCACTGTGGACCGATCCAGGTCGAGGAAGGTCAACGGTTCGAGGTCGTCGGCTGTCGCGGCGTCGAGGACGGCACGCACCGATGCTTTCGTGACCGGCCGGCCACCGAGGCCGGCGACCACCGTGTACCGCCGCTGGGGCAGCCCGGTCAGAGCGGAGTCGAGGTCGGCGGAGACGATCCCGCCGGTGCCGACCGAGAACGCCCGTTCCAGGACGACGACGCGAGCGACACGGCCGAGCGCCTGGCGCAGCGCCCCGGCGGGGAACGGCCGGAAGGTGCCCAGTCCCAGCACGCCGACCCGGACGCCGTCGTCGCGCATCTCGTCCACGGTGTCCTTGACCGTGCCGAGTACCGAGCCCAGCGCGACGACCACGGTCTCCGCATCGGCGCACCGGTACGGCCGGACCAGCCCCCCGGCCGGGCGCCGGAACCCGGCCTCGAACGCGCCGGCCAGCTCGGGGATCCGGTCGAGTGCCCGGCGCTGTACCTGATGGGCGAGGTAGCGCACCTCGGTGAACGCCTCCGGCCCGACCATCGCGCCGATGGTCAGCGGCTCGTGCGGATCCAGCATCTGCCGGGGCCGGAACGCCGGCAGGTACGCGTCGACCTGTTCCTGGCCGGGCACGTCGATCCGCTCGTAGGCGTGGGTGAGCACGAACCCGTCCATGCACACCATCACCGGTACCGACA
>Ga0209382_10000246_pt1 | contig 87782 bp, 81 predicted proteins | sample SoiMetdeltSBSDD5_FD_187599 | JGI IMG/M metagenome (GOLD analysis project Ga0209382, IMG submission 187599) | Bulk soil microbial communities from a Populus tree surrounding site in Tennessee, USA - Soil MetaG P. deltoides SBSDD5 (SPAdes) (version 2) | ecosystem: Environmental > Terrestrial >...
CTCCGACTCCGACAGCGGGCGGTCGATGGAGGTCACGAACAGCACGAGGTCCGCGCGCGGGATGTAGTCCTCGGTGATCTCCTGATGCCGCTGCACGATCGAGTTCGTGCCCGGCGTGTCGACGAGCGTGATGTTGCGAAGGAGCTCGATCGGATAGAACTGTTCGACAACGAAGTCGGACAAGCGCCGCTGCGATGCCAGCTCGCCGTAGCGGAGGATCGAGATCACGTCGTCGACCGGGATGGGGCCTTCGACGCGCAGCTTCTCGCCGAACAGCGCGTTGATGAGCGACGACTTGCCGGCGTTGAACTCGCCGACGATGACGATCGTGAAGAGGTCTTCGAGCGTCGCCAGAAGCTCGTCGACACGGCGGCGCTCGTCGACCTGCTCGCGCTCGAGCGTCTCGCGCAACTCGACGAGCAGGCGCTGCTCGCGCCGCAGGAGGGCCTGCACATTCGCGTCGATGACGGTGTCGAAGATGCCGGGCATGGAGCGTAATCCTAACAGCGGACCGCCGCCGTCTCGGCGGCTGACAGGGCGGCGTCTCGCCGCCCGCCCGGCGCAGGCGAGACGCCTGCGCGTCAGCCGGCGGGACGCCGGCGGTCCGCAACTCAAGTCCTCGGAACCCTCACCATCACGCTCTGCGGCACCGCCGTGATCACGAGCGGCGTGTCCAACGTGAACACCTCGCCGTCCACGCCCACCTTCAAATGCGAGCGTGACGACTGTGCGCGCATGCGCAGCGTGCGAAACGAGCGGAAGCCGGGGATCGTGCGCACGCGGCCGGCGAGGTAGCGCGCGACGAAGCGCGTCAGTCGCCATCGCGACGTGTGCGGCAGCCAGTAAACCGACAAGCGTCCCTCCGTCAGTGAGGCACGCGGCGCCTCGATGCCGATGCGCTCGAGGTCGTATGGATTGTTCGAGATGATGAACACGTGCGTGCGGATCAACTCGTGACGATGCTCCGCCTCGAGCGCCAGCGTCACGTGCGGGAACTTCCGCAGCGTCGCATAGATCGCGGCCAGGCGCGCCTTCCAGCGCGGATAATCGCGGCCGCGCTCTTCGCGTTTCAGCACCAGCTCGGGATAGAGACCGATCGAAACATTGTTCAGGAAGAACCGCTCGTTGACGCGGCCCGCATCGATCTGGCGCGAGCTCCCGCCGAGCGCGACCTCCAGCGCCGCGCGCCAGTTCATCGGAATGCCGAGGTCGCGGGCGAAGTGGTTGAACGTGCCGAGGGGGAGGACGGCCAGGGTGGCCTCGCTGTGGACGACGGACTGGAGCACGTGATGCACCGTGCCGTCGCCGCCGCCGGCGATGAACAACTTTCCGCCGCGGTTGAGGCGATCGCGGACTTCCCGGGCGCAGTCCAGCTCCGGCGTGATCTCCACGATCTCGACGTCCGAGGACGCAGCCGCCGCGCGGAGCGCATCGAGCTCGCCCGCCGGCAGCTTCGTGCCGGCGTTACGGTTCAGGAAAAGGGTGCCTCGGACTGGCAATTTCGGCTGTACGCGTGGCGTTTGAACACGCCGTCAAATGATCAAGGTTAATCGAACGCTTCTGCTTGGCTTCTTTCTGCTGGCTCTTCTGCAAGTTCCCGCCCAGGCGGCCGAATGCACGCTGTGCGTTGGTGTCGTCGGGAATGACGGTACTGCAGTCCCGGCCTTCACCCGCCTCGACGAACAGAGCTACCCGGTCTTCACACCGGTGCAGCCCGCGAACGTCTCCGTGCTCATCGACTACGAGGCGGCCGACATCAGCGCCGTCGAAGAGAAGACGAAGCTGATCCTCGACTGGGCGCGCAGTCGCGGCCCGTTCGACTCGATCGGCGTGTCGGTGCGCAATGCCGACGCGACGCTCGCGGCGTACGCGATCAAACGCCTTGCCGTATCAGCGCAGGGCGAAGGAATCGCGAAGCGGATTCTCGTCGCGAACGATGCGGCGCTTCCCGCGCTGGTCGACGCCGGCGCGAACGCGTACTTCGACGCCGTCGTCACCGACGCGCAGGACGTCGAGAAGACTGCCGCGTTCTTCGCCGAGCGCGATCCGTCGAAGAAGATCTTCGCCATCGTTCCGATCGCGTCGCCGAACCCGCTGTTCGATCTCGCATCGACGTTCGCGAAAGGCGCCGTGCGTGCGTATGCGAGCGGCGCGGTCAACGCGGCAGCGTTGGCGCAATTCAATCTGACCGCGACCAGCGACTGGGCGTACGACTCGACCGCGAAGGTGCCGGTGCTCGACGCGAAAGGCGTGAGCGTCGAGATGCCGGTGCTGACCTTCGTGCGCGGCGAAGACCTCCGCACGATGCTCGTCGCGCGCGGAGACGCGGCCGCGTCGTCGATCCTCTCCCTCCCCGCCGATCGCTACACAAAGCCCCGCCGCATCGACGCCGCCGGCGAGCGCCCGATCACCGACACCGGCACGCGCAACGGGCGCCTGCTCGTCGGCGCGCCGCCCGCGAAGGACGCGTACGCGGTGATCGTCGACTACACCGAGAAGCCCGATCGCACCGCGGTCAAGGAGACGGTGAACGTCGCCACCGAGCGGGGGATCACCGTCGAAGAGATCATCCGTAATCACCAGGCTTACGACGCCTACCAGGAGTCGATTCAGCCGCGCTACATCGCGCGCAACACGACCAAGCTGCGCTTCGAGATTGGCGGCGGCGCGGAATCGCTCGAGGCCGCGATCGCGGGCGAATACTTCTCCGATCCAGCCGGCAAGGCCGATTGGGTCTGGTCCGAGTTCTTCATCAACGGCGTGAAGTGGAAGTACGGGCGGATGCCCGAGCTGCCGCTGATTCAGCCGGAGAAGGTCACCCAGCTCCCGCTCGACATCCACCTGACGAACGAGTACCGCTACGAGCTCGTGCACGCCACGGACCTCGACGGCTATCGCGTGTACGAAGTCCGCTTCGAGCCGCCGCCGAATGCGCCGGAGGAGTTGCCGTTGTATCGCGGCACGGTGTGGATCGACGCGCGGACATGGGCGCGCGTGCGCATCGCGATGGTGCAGCTCAATCTCACGGGCGAGGTGCTGTCGAACGAAGAGCGCGTCGAGTTCGTGCCGTTCTCGCGCGCGACGAAGTTGCCGCTGAGCGTTGCCGAGGCGGCGCAGATCGATCCCCGCGAGCTGATCTGGTTGCCGGTGGAAGTCGACGCGCAGCAGGTCATCTCGGCCGCGGGCCGCGCGAACGTCGTGCAGCGCTCGACGACGTTCACGAACTTCCGCGTCGATCCCGAGGAGTTCCAGTCCCAGCTCGCGAGCGCCTCGGCGTCCGACGCGCGCATGGTGCGGGAGACGGAGGCTGGGCTTCGCTATCTCGAGAAGCGCGGGGACGAGCGCGTGGTGAAGGAAGGCTTCGACACGTCACAGCTCTTCATGCTCGGCGGCGTGCATCACGACGCGGGACTCGATTACCCGGTCGTCCCCCTCGGCGGGATCAACTACTTCAACTTCAACCTGTTCAAGAAGGGCATTCAGACGAACGTGTTCTTCGCTGGTGTGGTCGTCGCGGCGAACGCGACGCATCCGAACGTCGCGAACACGCGCACGAACGTCGGCCTCGAATTCTTCGGTATCGGCGTGCCGGTGTCGAACACGATGTACCGAGATGGCGAAGAGCGTCTCGAAGAAACCGTGAAGAATGTCCCCCTCGGACTCACGCTTCGCGCGGGACATCCGATCTTCCGGTTCGGCAAGATCGACGTGTCGCTCAGCGTTGCGCACTCGACGTTCCAGCGCTCCGAGGACACCGCGGCGGACTTCGTGGTGCCGTCGGATACGTTCACGCTCAGTCCTGCCGTGAGCTTCACCTACGCGCGGCACGGCTACACACTGACGTCGTTCTACGACTACGCGCGGCGCACGGAGTGGGAGCCGTGGGGCAATCTCGCGGAGTACGACCCGGAGCAGGAATCCTACGTGCGCTACGGCGGCTCGATCGGCAAGAGCTTCTTCCTCCCGAAGTTCCAGCGCATCGGCGTGGACGTGAACTACCTCTCCGGTGAACGCCTGGACCGCTTCTCGAAGTACGAGCTCGGCTTCTTCGGCTCACAGCGCGTGCACGGCGTGAAGTCAGGCTCCGTCCGCGCGGAGAAGGCGATCATCGGACACCTGTCATACGGCTTCGTCTTCTCGCAGCAGTTCCGCATGGAGATGTTCTACGATCACGCGCTGATCGACGACCTGAGCGCGGGCTTCGAGCGCGAGCCGTTCCAGGGCCTCGGCATTGCAGGCCAGACGGTCGGCCCGTACGGAACGCTGGTGCGGCTGGACATCGGCAAGTCGATCGGACGAAACGCGCAGGACGGGTTCGTCGCGAACGTGGTGTTCCTGAAGTTGTTCTGATGTGGAGTGCGGAGGCAACGCCTCCGCTTTCGAATCGCGTGAATTGGAAAGCGGAGGCGCTGCCTCCGCACTCCAAAACAAAAAGGCCCGGTCGGGTACACCGCCGGGCCTTTTCGTTCTGCAACGCGGGAGGTTTCAGGGTTGAGGGCTGTTGTTCGTCACGTAGAAGTCGACCGAGCCGATCTCCCACTTGTGACCGGCGCTGTTGCTCACGCGCACCGTCACACGGTGCAAGGAGTTCGACAGCTTGCGGGTGTCCATCGTGAAAATCCAACCGGAATTGCGCGCGCGCACGGCGAACTGCGGGAACTGGTCTTCCACGTCGGGACGCGGGTAGCCGTACTGCGCCTGACCGACGAACGTACCGTCGATGAGCACTTCCACCGCCGCGACGTTGCTGTTGTCCGCAAGCGCCCAGCCGCGGAAGGTCACGTCGCCGCTCACGTAGTCGAACGTCGTCGGGAACTCGACGAAGCCGAAGCCGGAGAAGTTGAAATCATCCTGCACGCACTGGAACCAGACCGGGATTCCGTCGCGGTTCGGCAGCTCGGCGAACGTCTGTTCGACATCGCCGACGCGGACCTGAAGATTGTGACTGCCCTGCGGGACGCCTAGCTCCAGGAGCGCGCCGACGTCGAGCGTGAAGATGAAGCCCGCGCGCGGCGCGTCGGGGAAGCCCGGGTAATACTTCGCGACGTCGTAACGCGGAACGCCGTAGCAGTTCGAGAAACGTCCGCCGACGACGCCGCAGTCACCGGTGTCCAGCCAGCGCACGCCGTCGACCAGCAGCTCCGCGTACGCGACACGGCCGGTGCCGCCGCGCGTACCGAGGTCGAGCGCCCAGCCGCGAACGGCCGTGAGGTGCGCCTCGGGGCGGATCGGCGGCGAGATCGGCGGCGCTTGCTGCTCGCCGAAGCAGCCCGTGCCGAAGAGGATGGCGTCGCGCTGAGGCTCATCGAGATAGCCGAATGGCTTGAGGAAAGCGTCGTTGTTGACGACCTGGATCGTGCGGTGGCCGATCGTGTTCTCGACGCCCGCCTTGTCCGTCGCGCGGACGGTCAACGTGTGAAGCCCGTTCTGAATGCGCGTCGAGTCGATGTTCGAGACCCAGCCGCTGTAGGTCGCGCCGCTGAAGTCGGGAAACGTCTGGCCGACGTCCGGGCGCGGATCGCCGTGGATCGCGCCCTGATAGATCGAGTTGTCGATCAGGACTTCGATCTTCTGGATCCCGTCCGTATCGGCCGACCAGCCGGAGACCGGGAAGGCGCCGGAGACGTTGTACACGCCCGCGCCGTCCGGGATGTCGGTGAAGCCGAAGGGCGGCTGATTGATGGTGTTGTTGATGTTGATCGTCCGGCGCCCGAGCTCGTGCACCTGGCCGTCCGCGGCGCGCACGCGGATCTCGACCGTGTGCGGACCGTTCGGGAAGCGGCTGGCGAGGAAGCCGGTGATGAAACCAGGACGGGCGTTGTGAATGCCGGGCCAGTCAGGATAGCTCTGCTCGATGTCGATTCGAGGCAGAAACATGATGGCCTTGTGCTGGAATTGATCGTCGACGTAGAGCTCGATGCTGTTGATCGTGGTGGGATTGAGCGCCCATCCTTTCACCAGCACCAGCCCGGATTGATCGCGCGTCGGATCCGGAGCGTCCACGTCGCCGTGAAACGCGAACGTCTGCGCAACCATCGCGGACGCGCACAGCGCGACAACGGTGAGAACCAGGCCGCGGGTAACCCATCGCCACATAACCCCAACCTCCAACCCGAGTGTCCTTGGTAACTTGTACTAGAAAATCAAATAATCGACGCGAGTTTATACTAGCCCGGGTGAGTTCGCCAAACGCCAACACCAGAATCGACTTAGCGGACGTCCGTTCCGCGGCCGAACGCATCCGCCCCTGGGTCCTCCGGACTCCCCTGCTTTCGAGCCGTTCTCTCTCGGAAAGACTCGGCGTCGAGGTGCGTCTGAAGTGCGAAAACCTGCAGCGCGCGGGGTCGTTCAAGGTCCGCGGCGCGATGAACGCGCTCCTGCAACTCGACGACGACCAGCGCCGCCGCGGCGTCGTCGCCTTCTCTTCGGGGAACCACGCCCAGGGCGTCGCCCTCTCGGCCAAACTCCTCGGCATCCCGGCCACGATCGTCATGCCGGAGAACTCCGTGCAGTCGAAAGTCGACGCGACCCGCGCGTACGGGGCGAAGGTCGTGAACGCCGGGATCACCTCCGCGACGCGCGACACGGTCGCGCGCGAGATCGCCGAAAAGATCGGCGCTGTGGTCGTGCCGCCATTCGACGACGAGCGGATCATCGCCGGCGCGGGCACGGCTGCACTCGAGATCGTGGAGGAATGGCCCGAAGTCACGACGATCGTCACGCCCCTCGGCGGAGGCGGTCTTCTCTCCGGAACCGCGATCGCCGCGCAGGGCCGCGACGTCTTCGGCGTCGAGCCCGCGGCCGGCAACGACGGGGAACAGTCGTTTCACAGCGGGACGATCGTCACGATCGACCCGCCCAACACGATCGCCGACGGCGCGCGGACTCTGTCGATCGGCACGCGCAACTTCGCGATCATCCGCGAGCTCGTCAGCGACGTTGTCAGCGTCGACGACGACGTGCTTCTAGAAACGCTGAAGTGGGTGATGTACCGCACCAAGCTCGTGATCGAACCGACCGGCGTGCTCGGGCTGACCGCTCTCTTTGCCGGAAAGGTGAAACCGAGGGGACCGGTGGCGGTGGTTGTGAGCGGCGGGAATCTCGATTTTTCGCTCCTCGCGCCCCCCGGCTGAAGCCGGGGGCTATTTCCTCGACAAGACCATGAGCGGTTCTCTTTTTGGCGACGACGATTTTCCCTCGGCGCCCGCGACGAACAGCGCGGACACGCCGTTGGCGGAACGTCTTCGTCCGACTTCGCTCGATGAAGTCGTCGGCCTTGAAGACCTTCTCGGCGAGAAGAGATTTCTGCGCAACGCCATCGAGACCGACCGCATCCCGTCGATGATCTTCTGGGGACCGCCGGGATCGGGCAAGACCACGGTCGCGCGCATCATCGCGAAGACGACGCGCGCGCGTTTCGTCCAGTTCTCCGCGACCTCGACCTCGATCAAAGACATCAAGACGCTGATGGAAGAGGCCCGACGCGGGCGGCAGACGCGCGGCTCGAAGACGATCGTCTTCATCGACGAGATCCATCGCTTCAACAAAGCGCAGCAGGACGCGTTTCTCCCCTACGTCGAAGCGGGCGACATCATCCTCATCGGCGCGACGACGGAGAACCCGTCGTTCGAGGTCAACTCCGCGCTGCTGTCGCGGTCGAAGGTGGTCGTGATTCCCGCGCTCGAGCGGGAGCAGGTGATGACGATCCTGAAGCGCGCGGTCGCGCATCCGAGCGTGGAGAAGTACGGCATCGCTTTCGATGACGCCGCGCTCGACTTCATGGCGGCGACGTCGGCGGGCGACGCGCGACAGGCACTCACGAGTCTGCAGCTCGTCGCGGAAACCGCATCGCATGACGACAGTCCGGTCAGCGTCGAGAAGGTGAAGGAGATTCTGCAGCGCCGCTCATTGATGTACGACAAGTCGGGCGACGAGCACTACAACATCATCTCCGCGCTTCATAAATCGATCCGCAACGGCGACGCCGATGCGGCGGTGTATTGGCTGGTGCGCATGCTGGAAGGCGGCGAAGACCCGATGTACATCGCGCGTCGCCTGGTGCGTGCCGCGTCCGAGGACATCGGCAACGCCGATCCGCAGGCGCTGGTGTTCGCGATCGCGGTGCAGCAAACCGTGCACTTCATCGGCATGCCCGAGGGCGGAGTGGCGCTCGCGCAGCTCGTGACGTATCTCGCCGCGTCGCCGAAATCGAACGCCGCGTACATCGGCTACGGCGAAGCGGTCCGCGAAGTGCGCCAAGGCGACAACCCCGGCGTCCCCCTCCACATCCGCAACGCCCCCACGCGCCTGATGAAAGACCTCGGCTACGGCCGCGGCTATCAATACGCACACGACTTCGAGGATCAGACCGCGGCGATCGAATGCCTCCCCGAGGCGCTGGCGGGGCGAAGGTTCTATGAGCCGAAGGACGTGGGATTCGAAAGCGAGATTCGGGAACGCCTCGAGCGAATGCGAAAGGCGCGAAAGACGTAGGAGGCCTGGATGGCAAAGACGAACGGCCCGCTCTATATCGGACTTGGCGGCCACGTGGTGGCAATCGATCGCGCAACGGGCGCAGAGATCTGGCGATGCAAATTGCGTTCGTCGAGTTTCGTCACGATTGCGGTTGAGCCAGATGCGATCTATGCCGGTGCAAACGGCGAATTGTTCTGCATCGATCCCACGACCGGCAGCATTCGCTGGCACAACAAGTTAAAGGGACTGGGAATGTCGGTCGTTGCGTTCAGCGGCGGCGGAACGACGACCGCCGCGGCGGCAATCCGCGCCGCACAAGCGGCTGCTGCTGCTGCGGGGTGAGGTCATAACAGGTGGCTGTAGCCGGCTCGGCCGTCGGCTGACTGGCAGCTCCACTACCGACCAGTCGGTCTGGACGTTTCTCGTTAAAGAAGGAATTTGCTTATAGGAGCAAGTCCTTTAATCGGCATCCAAATCCCCAGCGGCTGGAATGCCGCACCCAAGTAGCGCAGGAGGGCCTGTGTTCAAACGCATCTATCACGCAGTAGCTGTCTTGTTCGTCGTGTGTCTTTTTGTTCCCCCGGTACAGGCTTACGAAGAGTGTCATTACATGATTGTCGAGGATTACTCGGTGATCGCTGGCGGCGTCGAATGGCGCCACATCGAGTATGGATGGGTGTGCTGGGAGAGCGGCGGCGGCGGCAATCCCGGAGATACTGGAGGCGGCGGCGATCCCGGTGATACCACACCACCTCAGCCGCCCACACCACCCACGGTCAGAGTCGTCTCCGCATCCGATGAGAATCCGGGCCAGGTCACATTGAACTTCGAGATCGGCGGCGGCCCCGCGAACATGATGATTCTGATGAAAAACGGCCAGGTCGTCTCTCAAGGTGCTCCGGCATCGCACGGCTTCTATGGGAGCCTCGACAACATGGTCTTCGACTCGATCCTCAGCGTCTCGGTATGCAACGCCGGCGGTTGCGCAGAGGATTACGCCGAGGTGCGCCGACGCACTTCGCGGCCGCGCGCCGAGGGAGCTATTACCGCGCAATGGGCGGACCTGATCCCGATGGATCCGTACAGCTTCGTCATCAAGGTCGGCTACGAGAACTACACCCGCATTCTGGACGGTGAGTTTTACCTCGCCGACTACTCCGTCGGCACGGTCGGCATGCGCAACGGCTACGCGAAACACGTGCAGACCGCCGACGCGCTGCTGTGGGAAAACGGCAAGCGTGAACCGGAGTGGGAAGCGCAGTATCAAATGGTCCCGTACTGGGGCTGGTGGCATGTCGCCGAGGGTGCGTATCAGACGCCGGGTTGCTACGTGGCAACGAACCGCTTGCCCAATCAGAGTGCGCTCTGCACGACCATCGGTGAGTTTGGCCATGCGTGGTATCCGGGCACTGGCGTGATCAGCCGAGCCAACGCCGTCGGCTCCGGATTCGCAAATCCGAACCCGGAGGGCCAGACCAGTCTGGACCTTTGGCCGTGATCACGCTCCGTCTCACAATCATGGTGCTCATGCTCACGTTCGCCCAGATCGATTTCGGTCAGGACCGGCCCGTCGCGCGAGTGGGCGAGCGTATCATCACCCATCGTGAGATCAGCTGCGAGCTGCACGCACCGAACTTCGCCGAGGTTGCGGCCAAGCAGCAGCGCGACGCGGCGGAGGTCTGTCTCGAGCGCGAACAGCAGCGCCTACAGCTGCTCGCCGCTGGTGAGTTGTTCGACTCCGCGATCCGAAAGCTCGGCATCGAGCCGTCGGCCGAAGAGCTGGCGAAGGACGCCGCCTCTCACAGGTACGACGAGAAGGAGTACCTGCGACTCTCCGAGCACTATAGAACTCTCGGTCGCGCAGCGCTGCTGGTTCTTCGCGGCGAGGACATCGCTGCCGTTCATCAGCGCGACGTACGGAACGCGCTTCCCGAGAAAGAGTTCCGACGTTTCGTCGGACTTTTCCCGAACGCCGCCGCCGCCGAAAGTTTCATCGATCGGCACTCGCCGGAGCATTTCCGCGCCACCATCGCCGCGGATGCCCGCCAGCGCATCGGCAAAACGAAGTTGATGCAGATCCTGTCCGCCAAGGCCACATCGCTCGGCGTCTCATTCGATGCTCATGCCGAGACGTTCTGGCGCGAGCTCGCCGCCGAGCTCGGCCTCGAAGTTCTCGATCAACGATATAAACCCATTTCCCTCAAGGAGCTCTCATGGCAGCCTCAAACCTCAAGCACGCCATAGCGGCGTGCCTGCTTTTCGCAGCCACGATGGCGTGGGCCGATCAGGCCCCGCTCAAGACCAACGGCGCGTTCACCATCGAAGTCAAAGCCTCGGCCGCAGAGCAGTTTGCTTACGCGAGCCGCATCACCGCTGAATCGACCGATCCGTCCGAGCGTCACCTACGCGTTCTGCAATCGGTCGCCGCTCTCGAAGTCATTCCGAAGCGCTGGTCGGCCGATCGCGACATGACTTTGCGCGCGTATCGCGAGATGGTCGCGCGTCTGAGCGGCTCGAATCTGCACGGCAACGCCATCAAGATCTGCGACAAGGCCATTGCCTTCGCCGGCAAATCGCCGGAGGCGAAAGTCTTCCTGGCGTCGAAAGGCCGCTCGCTGATGTGGCTCAACCGGCAGGACGAGGCCCGCACCGCGTTCGACGCCGCCACCACCGGCGACTTCAACAAGCTCGCCGATTTCGACAAGAACGCGGTGCTGATCGACGCAACACTCTTCTATGAACAGGCCAAGAAGTTCGATGTCGCCGCGAAGCACGCCCGCAGCCGTGCGAAGGTCACGAGCAGCGAGCTCGGTCGCGCCGAGGCGCTGCGCAAGGCGCTCGAGCTCAGCATGAAGGCCAACGACAAAGCCTCCGCCATCGCCGATCTCGCGAGTCTGAGCCACGCCGCGCTGAACGCACGCATGCGCTCGCTCACGCCGGACGAGCAGGAAGTCTTGGCCCGGATCGATGCGTCGATCGCGGAGTATCGCAAGAAGCTCGGAGTCTAACGAAGTCACTCGTGAGTGCGGCGGCGCGGCCGCCGCACTCACAGGTTCAACACCCAGGTGGCGGCGCGGGACGCCGCCGTCACAATGGCGAAACCGGAGGCGGCTCGGCTGCCGGGCCACCGCCGGGCCGCGACAGCTTCACGCCGAAGTTGAGCGCCGGGCCACATGCCAGTCATTCAGCAAACGGAATCTCGGAATGTTTCGGTTCAACACCGGCGACACGCCCTTTACGGAGCAGCATGTCGGCGGCTTTCCGTGCGGACTCCTTGCGCGTTGGCGCCATGAAACGGAGATCGACGATGGGCAGAGGCGACGGAAGTTGTACTTTGAGAAATGGACGCAGTACACCGCGCGAGGCATCAACGTCTGGCGGCTCGCCATCACGCGCGTGCCACCGAATGACGCGCCACTCGCGTTCGTTCTCGTAGGCTATATCTTTGAGTTCCGGTAGCACCCGCGCGATCAGCTGAGCGACGGCCCCTGCCAGAGTTGGCCATTGTTGCTGGTGTACGTGTTCGCGTTCGATGAACTTGAACACGCGATCGACGAAGAATCGGATCCGATCGATTTGCTCGGTCCGCTTGTAAAGCACTTTGACAAAGTTCGTACTCGGATCGGCGGATAGCGCCTCCAGTTCTTGCGTATCGAAACCGATAGCATATCGCTCGAAGGCGGCAGAGCCGTACGCGCGCCACTGGCTGAGATCATCCGCCAATCTCGTGAAGCAGGCAACGTACACTTCGGCGACGGCCTCGAGGTCCAGCGAAGTGAGAATTTGATCAATCACTGCTCTCTTGGTTTCGGTCAGCGATTCCTTCATCTCGTTCAGGAGCTCACGTGCAAGCCGAGTCCCGTAGGTCACTTCGGATGGATCGTTGAGAAAGCTAAAGTTCGTTGCGCGCACGAAACCATCGCGCACGATGCCCTGAAATCCACCAGCGGTGGTGTAGTGGTAGACGCACGACGGCATGAAATCGGACGGCGCCAGCGACGCCGGCCGCCACAAGCGGCTGCGGAATTGCTCGACCAGTGTCTCATTCGGCTCAGCAGTCACGCGACAAGTCTAGCCTCATGCGGCCGTTTCTTTCCGCGCGTAACGTCCTTGGGTGTAAGCTGCACGGCCGGTCCCGCGTGCCGAAGCCGAAGCGGCACGGCGGTTGCCGGCGATAAGTTGCAATGCAACGCCCGCCGAACTGCAACCGCCGAGACGCCGCCACGCTGGCGAAAATGCAGCCGGCTCGCGAGCCGAAGCCGGGCCGTGCCAGCTTCACACCCAAGTTAGCGGTCCAAGCTAGAATGCTGCGTCATGGCAGCGCTAAGCTGGCAAGACTTAGAACTCGGCGACGTGATCGGCGCCGGACAGAGCGCCGTAGTTATCAAGGCGCGGCTTCGTCGACCGGTTGCTGGACTCCCCGAAGGCTCCGTTGTGGCCGTCAAACGCTACAAGCAGTGGGTTCTGGAGCAGCCCGGCCAACTAGAGAGAATCTTTCGCGAGTTCGACGCCGGACGTACGGTGCACCATGAGAACTTGGTCTTGGTTCTTGGCGTGCTAATTGATGACGGTGGTCGTCCCGCACTCGTCATGCGCTATTACGACGGACCGACGCTTGAAGACGTCTTGGGCAAAGCGCGCCGCGATAAAGCGGCCCTTCCAGTTGCAAGTGGCTTTCGGATACTACGTGGTCTGGCGTCAGCAATTGATGCCTTACATCAGAACTCGATCATTCACCGCGACATCAAACCTGGGAACGTGATTATGACTGGCAACGGGCCAGTACTCGCTGATCTTGGCGTTATTCGAAGCGACAGCTGGCCAGAACAAACGACGGCGGGAGTGTTTTTGGGCACAATACGATATGCTGCGCCAGAGTACCTATTCGGCGAGGCCTATGACCATCGTATTGATCTATATTCGTTCGGGGCAATCTCCTATGAGGTATTAGTCGGACGGCAATTTTTTGAGCGACAGCAAAACTGGGCACGGCTGGTCGCTGCGAAGGTCACTACGCACGCAATGATAACGCGAAGCAGGCGAGTGGAACGGTTGATCTCAAAAGCGAAATCGCTTATCGAGGCAGTGCTCGAACATACAATTTGCCCAGCGGACCGACGTGACCTTGATCTGGGATCGTTTGTATGCGCGATGGATCATGAATGGTGGGACATCGATGTATCCATCGAGAACGGCCATCTCGTTCCACGGGTAGAGACAGCACGGCAGCCGGGTGCCGTCCGGCAGCGACGGCGTGTGCGGGAACGGCCTTGGTAGAGGAATCGGATTGCACGGCCTTCGTTGGGCTCGCCTAACGTCCTTGGTGTAAGCTGCACGGCCGGTTCCGCGTGCCGAAGCCGGAGCGGCGCGGCGGTTGCCGCCAATGAGGTGCAGCACCGAGTGGCGACCTGCAACCGCCGTGACGCCGTGATACTGGCGAGAACGTAGGCAGCTCGGCTGCCGGGCCGAGGCCGGGCCGTGCCAGCTTCACACCAAAGTTGGGCCGCGTTTACCGATACGGTTTTGTTAGACGCGGATTGATCAATTGGCTGTGGAACTGTGGGCATGAGCTTCGAGCCTCGACAGAACGGCCCTTCTGCTTTCGAAGTTGTATGTTCCCCAAAAAGTAACCCTCACCCTCGCCGGAGCGTCTTTCGAAAAGACCCGATTGGTCAGCCAGGCTTGGGCGTCCCCACTAATCGGCACCGTGCCGCGTGATCCGAAGACCTGGACGAACGAACGTTCTTTGATTATCTCGAATGAGTTCGGGCCGGTTATCAGTTTTCTAGGAAAGACAAAGCTCTTGATTGTCGCTTTGAGGCTGGTGATCTGAAATGTCAGAAGTTCCGCCCTAGCAGGCCGATCACCTCTGGAATCCACCGGCGCCGGACGCGTTAGCTCTGGCAGACCCTGAAACGTCAATGACGCACTGATTTGCCCAGACGGAATGGTCACCCTTCCCCCGCCCCATTTGAGGGACGGAAAAACTATGATTTTCGAAAGCGACTGTAGCGTGGCTTCATGAGGGCCGGGGGTTGTAATATTGCCGCCTATCGATAATCTTGCCGCCACAGGCGGGTCAATTTCGCTGGTGGCGTGGCAATTAGGGTCGTTCGGTCCGGGTCCGACGGGTGCCTCCACCTGATCCATCTGCTGCGCACCGCTCGCAATATCGGAACCGGCTAACAAAGAAATGAGCAGAGCTGCTGCGCTGAGAGCTATTGCATATCGCCGCATTACTTATCCTCCACATCGGCGGACGTTTAAGAAAGTTGATGCCGCCAAGCACAACATTGCGGTTGCTGAACCACCGCCGCTGTTCACGCCCGCGGAAGATGGCTATCGACCCTGATGACAATGTAAGGCCTTTTGTTGCGGCACGCCATCTTTCCGCCGAATCGGGCATGGAATATCGTCCTTCTTGTTGGAGTCCTGCTGTTTATGGAGCTTCCCGGCTCCCTCCGCCGATGTCTTCAGACCGACTCGATTGGCTTGTGCCGCGACCTTACGTCGCGCATCAATACGGCTCTGGCGAAGCTTGAACCTTCCGTCGGCCGAACAGATCTCTCGCTAAGCTGCGAGCCGCACACCGAGTGCCAGAGCCATGCGCACGCCGGTTGCCGCGTATGCCGCTGGACAGCGACACGCGATCTGCAACCGGCGTGACGCCGTGCAAGTTGGAGAGGAACGAGGGGCTTCAGCCAGGCTTCAGCCCCGGATTTCAAGGCGGCGGCTCGTCAGCTTCAGCGAGGTTTTGCCACCTCCGCTTCGCCTGCAAATCCACTTCTGACGGCACTAAGTACAAGATTGACTCTATTTTAGCGTGAGCCCCAGTAGGATGGGGTACCCGTTCGTACCGCCGCCGGAGCACGCGCCACCCCAATAGACTGAGACGGGACGCGAGTTCACCAGCGCTACGTTTGCAATCGGCGCTATTAGATTGACGTTGGCCGTACCCCCACCGAGGATGTACTGGCCGTTCTTTGCTGAGCACGTGTGACTGGGGTATGGCGGGGTTGTAAAGCTGAGCCAGACACCCTGTATATTCACATAGGACACTTCGATCGTGGCAATTCGGACGTTCCCGCTCCAGTTCGCCGCCTCGACCTGGATACCAATGCTCAACACGAGAATGCTCATCAACACTGATACTTTGCGCATGGTTGTGCTCCCAGTTAGATTAGTTGGGTTGTACTTTCTTAACGCGCCGGTGGTACGTATCCATCGGCACACATCTGGGCGTCGAGGCCCATAACTCTATGGACGGACGCACCGCCGCGATTCTGGCTGGCACCGTTTAACCGCAAGCTGCGCATCGGCGCAGCACAGGCGCGAGGGTAGAGGAACAACGGCCCCGACGCGCAGGCCCCTTCCGACCTGGTGCTTGTGTCGGCTCCTTCGGTGTCATTTGGGCCGGGCTACAGCGGGCGCCGTGGCGCAGGACATGGGTGTAGATCATGGTCGTCGAAACGTTCCGGTGACCCAACAACTCGCACCGTCCGGATGTCGTGTCCGCGCTCCAGAAGGTGCGTGGCGAAGGAGTGTCGGAAACTGTGGCAGGTCACTCGTTTGTCGATCCCGCTGACACGTGCGCCTTCGGTCACGGCACGCTGACGACCGTCTCGTGAAGGTGATGCCGCCTCTCGCCCCTCGGCGTTCCGCCACCGCCGGGTCGCGGGAAAGAGGTAGAGTCGAGGGGCCGTGCCAAGTCGCATAACGCCTTATGCGACCGCTTTCAGAGCACTTCGCCTTGGGGCTCTCCGTGATCGCGACCGGAGAAACACCGAGATCGCCGCGCGCCCTCAGAGTCGTAGCGCCTTCAACACGGCTGGAGAGAAACCGGTCAGCAATTCGCCCGGGCGAACGGACAAGCCTCGGGCGAGTTTCAGAACGACGGTGAGGCTCGGGACCTTGTCACCCCGTTCGACCTGCCCGACGTACGTCGTCGTCAGGTGCGCGGCATCGGCGAGGTCCTCCTGCGTCCATCCGCGCTCCGTTCGGAGACGGCGGAGGGTCTCGCCAAAGATCTTGCCCTCCCGTGCGTTCGCCACAGTTGCAAAGTAACGATTGTTACTTTATCTTTGTCCAGTAACGGTCGTTACTATGGCGAGAACGGATGAAGGCACTCGCGTCGTCGCCGGGACTTTCCGGCGGAACCTTCACGAGCGAAGGTGTCTGGAGATCGAGCTTCCTGAGTTTCTGTTCTGTGCTCTCGAAGCTCGCGTGGCGGAGGCGAACGACGGAGCGCCGTTGGACGAGCGCTGCACGTTGAACCACTACATCGAGTCGGAGCTCGTCAATCTCGTCACGTTGCGTGATGTGGCGGAACTGGAGAGCTGAGTGCCGGGTTTCGCCGACGCGGTCCGGCAGTGGATCGTGGAGATGCGCGAGTGACCAGCGGAAAGCGGTGTCATTAATGGTGGCTTGAAGGGACCACGTCATCCCGGTGCCGTTGCAACGTGCCCGCTATCTGAGCTGCCGCAACGCACTTTTACGCCGCTTTCACGCGCATTGCACATTTCGATTTTCACGTGTACTCCATCGCGGATGGAGTATTACTCCATTTCGGATGGAGTACACGCCATTTCGGATGGAGTACTACTCCATCGCGGATGGAGTACACGCCATTTCGGATGGAGTACTACTCCATCGCGGATGGAGTACCCGCCATTTCGGATGGAGTACTACTCCATCGCGGATGGAGTACACGCCATTCTGGATGGAGTACTACTCCATTGCGGATGGAGTACACGCCATTCCGGATGGAGTACACGTGAATTCCGGTGGAGTGCATGTGAAGGTGGCCACCCCGCCCAGGTGGCGGCGCGGGACGCCGCCACATCAGCCGGCGAGGACGCCAGCGCTCCACTTGGTGACGGCGAGGACGCCGGCGCTCCCCAGGTGGCGGCACAAGTCAGCCTCGGAGCGACCGCACGTGCCTAAGCCGAACGTGCCGGCTAGAACTTGTTCTTCTGGTGGATGGGCGCTTTCTTGCGGTCGGGGCCGAGGTTTACGTAGACCACCTGGGCCTCGGTCACCGTCACGCGTTCGGCGGGATCGCCGGCGCGGATCGCCTCGACCACGACTTTGGTCGTGATCGAGGTCGTGCCGATGCGCAGCGTCTCCGTCCAAAAGCTCACCAGGTCGCCGACGAACACGGGCTCGTGGAACACGACCTTGTCCATCGACACGGTGACCATGAACTGCAAACCCTGCCGGCGCGCTTCGATCGCGCCGGCCTGGTCGATGTACGACAGGATCACGCCGCCGAAGATCGTGCCGTGCGCGTTCGTATCGCGCGGCATCATGAGCACGCGGATCGCGGGCTCATCCCATTTCGGTGAAATCTCGTGCTGTTCCGGCAACTACACTCCCGCCGGCGGCGGGACCGGCGTCGTCGTCGGACGCGTGATCGTGTCGTTGACCTGCACGTCCGCGGTCTTGCGCAGCCGGTCGACGAGCACCGAGCGCAGCTGGCGCGCCTGCTGCTCGCGAAGACGATTCGCGAACGCATCGCGATTCTTCTGCAGCTCCTCCGACGTCACCCGCTTCTGCTCGACCACCTGGAACACGACCGCGCCGTCGCCGACGATCACAGGTCCGTTCAGCTGACCGACGTTGCCCTTGAGCGCCGCGTCGACAAACTTCGACGTGTCGCCGTTGAGGCCAGCAATGTTGCCCTGACGATCGACCGTCACTTCCGACGCCGTGCGCCCGACCTTCTGCGCGACCGCGTCGACGTTCGCTGCGCCGAGAAGCATCTGCGCGAGCTGCGCGCTCGCTGCTTCGCGCGCCTTCTGCCGCTTCGCTTCCTGCTCGACGCGCTCACGCACCTCGGCCAGCGTCGAGACGCCGGCGCCGCGAAGCTCCTCGACATACGCGATGGCGATGCCCTTCGAGGTGCCGATCGGATCGCTGACGTCGTTCTGCTTCGCCGCGAAGATCCACTGCGAGAGCGGCTGGTTGTTGCCGAGGCCGCCCACCGGTTCGTTCTTGCCGATCCAGCCGCTGTCGTTCGAGGTCAGACGGCCGGTGGCGAGAGCGGCGAACGCCTGAGCATTCGCAGGCTTGTTCTGCTTGAGCCCCGCGTTCACACGGTTGATCTCCGCGCGGGCGATGTCCTTCGACATGTCGTTCGCAGACTTCGCGGCCAGAGCCGGACGCGCTTCCTCGAACGACTGCACGCTCTGGTCGCGGCGTTCGACGACCTTCACGATGTGATAGCCGTATTCCTGCGAGCGAACCGGATCGCTGATCGTGTTCAGGGGAACGGAGAAGATCGCACGCTCGAACGGCTCGACGGTCTTGCCCATGTCCACCCAGCCCATGTCGCCGCCGTTGCCGGAGGAGGACGGATCTTCGGAGTTCTGCCGCGCGAGCGTCGCGAAGTCCGCGCCGCCGCGGAGCTGCGCGACGATGCCCTGGGCCTTCGCCCTCGCCGCCGCGTCGGCCTGCGGCGTCGCGCTCGGCTCGGACTTCACGAGGATGTGGAGTACATGCGCCGAGGCGGGCCGGCGATAGTTGTCCTTGGTCTGTTCGTAGACCTTGCGGAGCTCCGCGTCGGTCGGCTTGACCTCACCGCGGATCTTCGCGTAGTCGGCGAGGATGTAGCGGATCTTGCGCTGCTCGCCGTGCGTGAACTCGGACTGGTGCGCCTTGTAGTAGGCCTCGACTTCCGCGGGCGTGACGGTCAGCGTCTCGGCCTGGCCGGCGGGCATCAGGACGTAGCGGACCTTCGCGTTCTCGTTCGCGCGGCGGTACTCCGCGTCGACGGCCTTCGCCGAAAGGACCACCGAGTGCTGCAGCGCGCTCTCCATCTTCTGGAGCGCGATCTCGCGTCCGAGGTCTTCCTCGAACTCCGCGGCGCTCGCGTAGCCGAGCGGGCCGGTGATGTAGCGGTTGTAGAGCTCCATGCCGATGAACTTCCCGTTCTCGGTGAAGGTCGGGATGGTGAGGAGCTTCCTCCGGACTTCCTCGGGGCTGGCGTCGAGGCTCAGACGCTCCGCTTCCTGCGTGAGCAGGCGCTGGTCGACGAGCATGTTGATGACCTGGTTCGGCAGATTCATCATCTGCGACATCTCGGGCGTGAACTGCTGCCCGAACTGCTGCTGGTACATCGCCTCGACGTTCTTCAGCGCGCGCTGATAGTCGTTGAAAGTGATGGTCTCGCCGTTCACGCGCGCCGCGAACTGCATATCGTCCTTCGCGCCGCCGAATCCTCCACCTCCCATCCCCATGTCGATGAAGACGAAACCGAAGATGAACGCCGCGACGACGGCGATGAGCACCCACTTGAGGTGATGGAAACTGTCGCGCATTACTTTGAGCATGGAAACGACCTTTCGAGGGCGATGGGGTGAGTCCGGATCGGAATCCGATCAGGGCTCCACAAAAAGCGGCGCAGTTTACCTATTCCCGCGCGGCGGCGCCACAAATCAGAGCGCAGAGCGCAGGGCGCAGAGGGCAGAAGAACGACGGCAGAACAGAAACCGTCCATTCTCCGACTTCTGCGCCCTGCCCTCTGCGCTCTGCGCTCTGCGTCGTGCTATAACTCACGCCGTTCGTTCCAGATGGCCAGAAAACGAGTAACGGGCGCGGATATCGACTGGTATCTGATCTCGATCGATCGGCTCAAGCAGATCGGTCTGGTCCTCCTTCTGCTCGCGCTCGGTGGGGCGGGATGGTGGTTCTGGTATGACCAGAAGACCAACCCGAAGATGAAGGCCGAGTCCGCGATGGGTGATGCCCGGCAGGCGCTCAACGCCCTGGCCGGCTCGGCCGACTTCAACTCGCATCGGAACGAATTCAACCGGTCGCAGCAGAAGCTCGACGAAGCGGCCAGGCACTTCAAAGCGTCGCGCTTCGAGCAGGCCTACGACGTCGCCGTGGAGTCGCAGACCATCAGCCGCGCGGCCGTCAGCGGCGGCGGCGACCTCACCAGCGACGCGCAGTTCCTCACCGTGGAAGGCGACGTGAAGTATCAAAAAGGTGCCGCGGGCGAGTGGAAGGATGCCGACGGGCGCACCGCTCTCGTGAACGGCGACTGGGTCAAGACAGGGAACAATGCGTCGGCGGAGCTGATCTTCTCGAGCGGAACGTTGTACACGGTCGGCGCGAATGCTCTGCTCGAGATCTATTCGGCGGTGAATCCCACCACCAGCCGGAAGATGAACGCGGTGCAGATGCGCGTGGGCTCGGTCGAGATCGCGACGACGAGCGACGAGTCCACCGTGCGCACGCCGGGAACGCAGGTCGTGGTCGAGTCGCAGTCGACCGCGCAGGTAGGCGTCGATCGCGCTTCGCAGACGTCGATCGTCAGCACGCGCGGCGCGGCGTCCGTCGCTCCCGAAAAGGGTGGCGCTGCGATCCGCATCGCCTCGGGAGAAAAAATCAACGCGACGCCGGCCGGCGAGATCTCTCCCGTCAAAAAGCTGACCATGCCGCCGGCGCTGCTGTCGCCCGGCGACAACCAGGTCTTCCAACTCTCTCCTGAGCTGAAGGTACAGATGATGTGGCAGACGCAGGCAGACGCCACCGCGTACGTGCTGCAGGTGTCGCGCTCGCGTCTGTTCTCGACGCAGGAGATCAACAGGCGGATGCCGAAGACCGCCGCGACGGCGGAGGTAACGGAGGAAGGCTCGTTCTACTGGCGCGTCGCGTCCGTGGGTCCGGACGGCGACGTCGGACCGTTCTCGCCGTTCCGCCGTTTCCGCGTGAGCGGCGGCGGGAAGAGCGTGGGCGCGCAGGACCGCACGGCACCGGTGCTGCGCATGAAGGCGCCCTTCCACGTCGGCGGGCAGTTCTACACCATCGCCGGTGTGACTGAGCCGGGAGCGACCGTCTTTATCAATGATGAGGAAGTCGACGTGGAATCAGGCGGCGGATTCCAGAAGCTGGTGGCGTTCGAGAAAGTGGGACGCAACGTCGTCGTCATCAAGGCCGTCGATCCGGCGGGCAATCAAAAGGTAGAATCGCAGATCGTAATCGTGGAAGAGTAGTTCTCCTCTCCCGCCGGATGGTTCTCCTTTTGCACCGGCGACCCCTCAAAACCCCTACGGAAACTCAACCAAGGAAAAGACAAACGGAATGGCTGTGAAATCACTCCTCTCGATGTTCTCGAACGATCTCGCGATCGACCTCGGGACAGCGAACACTCTCGTCTACGCAAAAAACAAGGGCATCGTCGTGCGCGAGCCGTCGATCGTCGCCGTCAACAAGATCAACAACAACGTCGAAGCGGTCGGCAACGAAGCGAAGGCGATGCTCGGCCGCACGCCCGGCAACATCGTCGCCATCCGGCCGATGAAGGACGGCGTCATCGCCGACTTCGAAGTCACGGAGAAGATGATCAAGTACTTCATCGAGAAGGCGCACGGGCGCCGGTTTCTCGTGAAGCCGCGCATCGTCATCTCCGTGCCGTCGGAGATCACCCAGGTCGAGAAACGCGCGGTCAAGGACTCGGCGTTGCGCGCGGGCGCGACCGAGGTCTACCTGATCGAGCAGGCCATGGCCGCGGCCATCGGCGCCGGACTTCCAATCACCGACCCGACGGGCAACATGATCGTCGACATCGGCGGCGGCACGACCGACGTCGCGGTGATCTCGCTGGCCGGCATCGTCTACTCGCGCTCCGTGCGCGTGGCCGGCAACGAGATGGACGACGCGATCATTCAGTACATCAAGCGCAAGTACAACCTCCTCATCGGCGAGCGCACGGCCGAGGCGATCAAGATCGAGATCGGCTCCGCGTTCCCGCTGGACGAGGAGATGACGATGGAGATCAAAGGCCGCGACCTCGTCGAGGGCGTGCCGAAGACGCTCGTCGTCAGTGACGAAGAGATCCGCGAGGCACTCTCCGAAACGGTGGCCACGATCGTCGAAGCGGTTCGTGTCGCCCTCGAGCGCACGCCGCCCGAGCTCTCCGCCGACATCATGGACAAGGGCATCATCATCGCCGGCGGCGGCTCGATGCTGAAGAACCTCGACCGGCGCCTGCGCGAAGAGACCGGCCTCCCCGTCACGCTCGCCGAGGATCCGCTCGCGTGCGTGGCGCTGGGGACCGGGCAGATGCTCACGGACTTCAATCTGCTGCGGAAGATCTCCATTGAATAGTTGATGACGTAGGGCGTGGCTTCAGCCCGCCCCTCCACGGGGGAGGCGGGCTAAAGCCGCGCCCTACGTGGCTCAAAACCTGCTGATCTCGCTGGGGAAAACCTATGGCAGTACCCGTTGACGTCATCCCGCGCCGACCTACTCTTTTGGTCATCGTCGTGCTCTCGCTGTTGTTCGTTCTGATGAGCTTCAGCAACCAGACCCGCTACGTCGGCGAGACGCGGACGCTCTTCGAACGGGCGGTGATGACGATCTTCTCTCCCGTGCCGAGGTTCGTGAACTGGGTCGGCGGCGCCGCGCAGGACATCCACTACGGCTATCTCGACATGCGCCGCGCGGTGAACGAGAACGTCGAGCTGCGGCGGAAGGTCGCGTCGCTCACCACCGAGAACCTCAAGCTCCGCCAGTCCGGCAGCGACATGCGCCGGCTGCGCAGCCTCCTCGCCTACTCCGAGCAGTTCGAGTTCGAGACCTCGATGGCCGAGACGATCATGCTCGACACGGCCGGCCGGTTCAAATCGATCATCATCGATCGTGGCTCGGCGGAAGGCGTGGAAGTGAACGACGTCATCGCCAACGCCAACGGCCTCATCGGCCGCGTGGTGCTGACGACGAACGATCTCGCCAAGGTGCAGCTCGTGACCGACAACAACTGTTCGGTGGGCGCGCTGGTCGAGCGCACACGCCGCCAGGGCGTGGTGCGCGGCAACGGCGGCACGATCGTGCAGATGTTCGACATCCCCTCGCTCGCCGACGTTCAGCCGGGCGACCGCGTCCTCACCGCGGGGATCGACGGTATCTTCCCGAAGGGCATTCCGATCGGGAACATCGTGCGCGCGGAGCCGGGACAGTCGCTCTTCAAGACCGTCACGGTGCGCCCGGCGGTGGACTTCGGAAAAATCGAGGAAGTGATCGTGATTCATACGCGGAAGATCCCTCCGCTGGTGGTGAGGTACGCGCCTTGAGATGGCTCCGGTTCGCGATCGGGCTGCTCATCGCACTGACCCTTCACTCCCTCCTCGACAGCTTCTATCCAAACGCGCTGGCCTTCTTCAATCCCTACGTGATCCTGGTCATCTACTACTCCATGGGCGGCAACATCCTCGGCGCGATCGCCGCGGGCGTGCTGGCGGGATTCGTCCAGGATGCGTTCTCGAACGCGATGTTCGGCCTGCACGCGTTCTCGCTGACGGTCTGCGCGTACGTGGTCGCGTCGATCAACGCGCGCCTCGCGCTCCGCGGCTCGCTCGCCTTCGGCGCCTGCCTCGCCGGCGCGATCATCGTCAACGAGCTCGTGATCTACATCCTCGTGAACATTCTGCTGAAGCAGAAGATCGAGATGTTCGAACAGGCGCTGCTCGTGAAGACGATCTTCACCGTATTGTTCGGAATGCTGGTGTATCAGTTGCTCACACTGTTCCTGCGCGAAGAGCCGATCGAGGCAACGCGCAGCAAGACGGCCTGGTGAAGTCATGCGCGTTTATCGCGACGACCAGAAGTTCCTCCAATTCCGCATCAACGCGGTGCTCTGGGGCATCGTGGCGACGTTCGTGTTTCTCGCCGGCTCGTTCTGGTTCGTGCAGGGCGTACAGGCGGAGAAATACCGCGGGCTCTCCGACGCCAACGCGCTGCGCGAGATCGAGATCCCGGCGAAGCGCGGGCTCATCATGGATCGCGACGGAAAGATCCTGGCCGACAACCAGCCCGCGTATTCACTGCAGGTCGACCGCGTCGTGATGAAGCCGCTGCTGAAGGCGGACAAACGGCGCCGCGAAAAGCTGACGGCGTTCCTCGCCCAGTTGCTGCAGCACTCGCCGGAAGAAGTGAACGCGCGCTGGGACAAGGAATCGAAAGGGAAGGCCTTCACGCAGCCCTTCACCATCGCCGAGGACCTCACGATGTCGCAGGTGGCCTCGGTGCAGGCGCAATCGATTGCGTTCCCCGAGGTCCACGTCGTGCCGATGCAGCGCCGCAACTATCCGTACGGCGTCATGGCCGCGCACGTCCTCGGATTCATCGGGGAAGTCGGCGACAAGGACATCCGGCAGAACACCGAGCTCGAGCAGGGCGACCTAATCGGCAAGCGCGGCGTCGAGTTGATGTACGACCAATACCTGCGCGGCCGCGGCGGCGCGGAGTACTGGGAGTACGACGCGGACGGACGTCGCCTCAGCGAATACGTTCCCGCGCGCAAACAGCCTGTGCCGGGCGACAACATCTATCTCACCATCGACTTCGAGCTGCAGCGACGCGCGGAGCAGTACTTCGTCGAGAACGAGATGGTCGGCGCCGCGGTCGTGCTCGATCCCCGCAACGGCGAGGTGCTGGCGATGGTCTCGTCGCCCGCCTACAACCCGAACGTCTACTCCAAGCGCTTCTCACCGGACGTCTACAAGACGATCACCAGCAACCCGTTCAAGATCGAGTTGAATCGCGCGATTCAGGGACTCTACTCGCCGGGCTCGGTCTTCAAGATCGTCATGGCCATGGCCGGACTCTCCGAAGGCGCGATCGGTCCGGAGACGTCGTTCAACTGCGGCGGGAGCGGATATTTCTTCGGACGCCGCTTCCGCTGCTGGAGGAAAGAAGGACACGGCGCCGTGTCCGTCGAGCGCGCGCTCAAGGTGTCGTGCGACATCTTCTTCTACAACACCGGCGGCCGCCTCGGCATCGACCAGATCCACGACTACGCGCGCAAGCTCACCTTCGGCGAGATCTCGCACATCGATCTGGACGGCGAGCGCGCCGGCATCGTTCCGTCCACGGAATGGGCGCGCGAGAAGCAGCACCGCAAGTGGTATCCGTCCGAAACGATCTCCGTCTCGATCGGACAGGGACCGATCATCGTGACGCCGCTGCAGATCGCGAACATGACCGCGGCCGTGGCGAACGGCGGCAAGGTGTTCCAACCGCACGTCGTCCGTTACGTGGATCGCGTGCAGAAAGACGGCTCGTACAAACGTTTCAGCGTGCCGAGCCGCGTGCTGCATGAAGTGACTCTCGCGCCCGCCGCGCTGAAATCCGTGCGCGAGGGCCTCTGGCAGGTCGTAAACGCGGAGGGCGGTACGGGCGGCAACGCGCGCGTCCCCGGATTGAACATCGCCGGCAAGACCGGATCGGTGCAGGTCATCGCGTACTCCGGATGGATCAAAGCCACGTCGCTCCCGTTCAAGTTCCGCGATCACGCCTGGTTCGCGTCGTTCGCGCCGGCGGACAATCCGCAGATGGTGGCGGTCGTGTTCGTCGAGCACGGCGGCGCCGGCGGCGCGGACGCGGCCCCGCTCGCGAAGCTTTTGTACGAGTCCGCGTTCCGCGATCGGGTGGCCGGCGGGCGTCTCGACCTCCGCAATCCCGAGACTCTCGAGCAGATCAGAGAGGGCGAGCTTCCGCTCCCCACGCCACGATGATTTTTCGCGACACGGGAAGACCGACCATCGACTGGAACTTCCTCGGCACGGCCGTGGTGCTGGCGTGCATCGGCGTGCTGCTCGTGTACAGCGCGACGTACTACAGCGATCCGTCGCTGACGCTGACCAAGAAGCAGGTGCTCTGGGTCGTCATCGGCCTCGCTCTGATGATCGCGTTCATGATCGTCGACTACCACGTGCTCTTCGACGTCGCGCCGATCCTCTACGGAATCGGGATCGTGCTGCTGCTCTACCTGATGTTGTTCGGCAGGCTCACCGCAAACGTCCGATCGTGGATCCATATCGCCGGCTTTCAGTTCCAGCCGTCGGAGTTCATGAAGATCTTCACGGCGCTGATGGTGGCGCGCTTCTTCGACTCGAACGATCGCGCGTATCTCGACATGCGCTCGTTCATGATCGTCATGGGCATCATCGGTCTGCCGGTGGGATTGATCATCATCCAGCCGGACTTCGGCACCGCGGCGTCGTTCTTCCCACTCTTCGCGGTGGCGATGTTCTTCGGCGGCATCCGCGCGAAGGTGTGGGCGGTGATGATCCTGGTGGCCATGATTGCGCTGCCTGTCGGCTGGTTCGCGTTCCTCAAGCCGTATCAGAAGGAGCGCGTGATGATCTTCCTCAACCCCGAGCGCGATCCACTCGGCTCCGGCTATCAGGTCACGCAGGCGAAGATCGCCATCGGCTCGGGAGGCATCAATGGCAAAGGCTTCCGCCACGGAACGCAGGCGAAGCTCGAGTTTCTCCCCGCGCGGCACACCGACTTCATCTTTGCTGTCCTCGGGGAGGAGTGGGGCTTCATCGGCGTGAGCATCGTTCTCGGGTTGTATCTCTTCCTGGTGGTGCAGGCGTTGACGTTCGCGAAGCACGCGCGAGATCGAGGAGGGACCTTCCTCATCATCTGTCTGATCTCGTTTATCATCTTTCACGTGCTGATCAACGTGTCGATGCAGATCGGCATCCTGCCGACGACCGGCATTCCGCTGCCGCTGATCTCGTACGGCGGCTCGTCGACGATGATGTTCTTCATCGCAATCGGGCTGATCCTCAACGTGGATATGCGGCGTTTCGTCAACGCGCCCTGAACGAGCGCACTAACGCCCCTTGAGGTTTTCGAGCTCGCGGCGATCCTTTTTCGTGGGACGTCCCGCGCCGCGCTCGCGGAAGATGGCTTTGACGATGTCCGCGTTCTCGCGCGCGGGAGTCTCGTCGACGTACATCGTGCGCGCGGCTTCCTTCGACACGTTCGTGGTGGGAATCGCCTGCACGACGACGCGGCGGTAGTGGTCGCCGCCGTCGTAGAACTCGACCACGTCGCCGACCTTCACGGCCGCGGCCGGTTTCGCTCGGTGGTCATTGATCTTGACCTTCCCGCCCTTGCACGCTTCGGTCGCATCCGTGCGGTGCTTGAAGAGGCAGACGAGCTTGAGCCAGATGTCGATGCGGGCTTTGCCCTGAGCGGAGTCGAAGGGACGTTCCATAGCTTGACGTGCAACTTTTGTATAATCAGCGCCTTCGGAGGAAACATGATCAAGGCGGACATCGTCAACAAAGTCGCGGAGACATCGGAAATTTCCCGCGTCAAGGCGGCCCAGGCGGTCGACACCGTGATCGAAGGGCTCCGCAACGCGCTCGCGCGCGGCCAGCGCATCGAGCTCCGCGGTTTCGGCGTGTTTCAGGTCAAGCAGCGCAAGAAAGGGATCGGCCGCAATCCGAAGACCGGAGTCGAGGTGAAGATCCCGCCCGGCAACACGATCCGCTTCAAGCCCGGCAAGGAGCTCCGGAACCTGCTGTAAACAACCGGCAACTGTAGCGTCGGAGAGGGCAACATCGAGGCCGCGGGTTCGTCATACAGAGTGACGAACGAACGAGCACACCGCATCACAGCAACCCCCGTGATGCACCCTCCCGCCTCCCAGGCCCTCCGGGCCGCCGCGCACAGGCAGCGCAGGCGGCCCCCTCCCTCCTGAATCAGGGCGCAGATGGCAGAGCGCAGGGCGCAGAAGTCCCGCACCCAACCCCCGGTTTCGCCCAATCTTCTGCCCCCTGCGCTCTGCGCTCTGCGCCCTCGAATAGAATGCGGAGGTGCAGCCAGAGCAGACCGTCCTCGTTCTCGATTTCGGCTCCCAATACACCCAACTGATCGCCCGGCGGATTCGCGACAACAGCGTGTTCTCCGTCGTCCACCCGTTCGACTACCCGATCGAAAAGATCCGCGCGCTCGCACCGAAAGCCATCGTGCTCTCCGGCGGCCCGCAGTCGGTTTACGCCGAATCGGCTCCCATTTGCTCGCGCGAAGTCTTCGAGCTCGGCATCCCGATCCTCGGCATCTGCTACGGCATGCAGCTCACCGCCTACCTGCTTCAGGGGAAAGTGGAAGCGGCAGCGGAGCGCGAGTACGGGCGCGCGGAAATCGAAGTAACCGCCGACTCGCCGCTCTTCAAAGACACGCCGAAGCGCCAGCAGGTCTGGGCCAGCCACGGCGATCGCATCCTCGAAGGACCACCCGGCTTCCACACCACAGCCTCCTCGCCGAACGCGCCGCTCGCCGCATTCGAGAATCGCGAGCGCCGCTGTTTCTGCATCCAGTTCCACCCCGAGGTCACGCACACCGAGGCGGGCGCGCAGATCATCCGCAATTTTCTGTTCGACATCGCGGAGTGCAAGCCCTCGTGGGACCTCGGCGACTTCCGCAGACGCAAAGTCGAAGAGATCCGCCAGCAGGTCGGCGATCGCAACACCATCGTCGCCGTGAGCGGCGGCGTCGACTCCACCGTCGCGGCGGTCCTGGTTGCCGAAGCGATCGGCGATCAGCTCACCGCGGTCTTCGTCGACAACGGTGTGCTCCGCAAACACGAGGCGCTCCAGGTCGGCGCGCGCCTCAGCGATCGCCTCGGACTGCACTTCGTGCAGGTTGACGCGCGCCAGCGTTTTTACGACAAGCTCGCTGGCGTCGAGGATCCCGAGGTCAAACGCAAGCGCATCGGCAACGAGTTCATCGCCATCTTCGAGGAAGAAGCGAAGCGCATCGCCGGCGTCGAGTTCCTCGTGCAGGGAACGTTGTATCCCGACGTAATCGAGTCGGTCTCGATCAAAGGTCCGTCCGCGGTGATCAAGACCCATCACAACGTCGGCGGACTTCCGGAGAAGATGGGGCTCAAGCTCATCGAGCCGGTGCGCGAGTTGTTCAAGGACGAAGTGCGCCGCCTCGGACTGGAGCTCGGACTCGAAGAGGAGTTCGTCTGGCGCCACCCCTTCCCCGGCCCCGGCCTCGCGGTGCGCATCCTCGGCGAGGTGAACGCGGAGCGCGTGGAGATCCTGCAGAACGCGGACGAGATCGTGATCGACGAGATCCGCGCCGCCGGTCTCTATCGCGAGATCGCGCAGGCATTCGTGGTGCTGCTGCCGGTGAAGAGCGTCGGCGTGATGGGCGACGAGCGCACGTACGAGAACGTCTGCGCGATCCGAGCCGTCACGACGACGGACTTCATGACCGCGGACTGGTATCGGATGCCGCACGACCTGCTGGATCGTATGGCGCGCCGGATCGTGAACGAAGTGCGGGGCATCAACCGCGTCGTCTACGACATCTCGTCGAAGCCTCCCGGCACGATCGAGTGGGAGTGAGCCGCAACGTCGGTCATCGCTGACAGACCAAAAGTGTCAGATCGTTACCAAAATCGTGGAGAATACGCCGGTCCCATCTGATGTCTGTGTGCAAAAACACGTTCGCGCGTGATAGCAATCCGGGTATAGTGACTCATCCGCGTCTAGCAGCCCGAAAATTGCGCAGGCCCCCACGCGAGTGGGTTTCCAGGTTCGTCGGCGTAACCGACGCTGAACCTGTATCGATGATTTAAGGAGGAAGACATGATTCATCGGTTTCCCAAGATCCGCTTATTCGCTTTTCTCATGATCGTGGCGATTCCATTCGCCGCGTTCGCCGCCGATTCAGTGGGCCGCCAGAGTGGCGGTGGATCGGTGATGGGCTGGCAACTCAACGTCAGTGGGCACGACAGCGTGACCTTGCGTGCGGTTTCGCCGACCGGCGAGGTGTACACGAAGGAGTTCAAGAACGGCAAGTCCGTTCAGATTAGCCTTTCGGACCTCGGCACCAACCTCGAGAACGGCACGTATCAGTACGAGCTCACCGTCAGCCCGAAAGTCTCAGGCGACGTGAAGAGCAAGCTCGAGAAAGCGCGCGCCGCCAATGACGAAGCGGCCGCGAAGAAGATCCTCAAGGACGCGGGCCTCAGCTCCGTCTCGCAGTCGGGCGCGTTCACCGTTTTGAACGGTTCGTTCGTCTTCACCGATGCGGTCGAGAGCGACGCGAACGACAGCATCTCGACGTCATCCCGCGGCGCCATCGGCACCAATGCCACGCGTCCGGGCGGCATTACGGTCAACGACCAGGTCATTCCGGATGACCTGATCGTTCAGGGCAGCGAGTGCGTCGGTCTCGACTGCGTCAACAACGAGAACTTCGGTTTCGACACGATCCGGATGAAGGAAAACAACACCCGCGTCCACTTCGACGACACGTCGGTGTCGGCGGGATTCCCGGCTAATGACTGGCGGCTCATCGCGAACGACTCCGCCAGCGGCGGCTCGAGCAAGTTCTCGATCGAAGACAGCACCAGCGTGAAGACTCCGTTCACGCTCACCGCCGGCGCCGCGACGAACTCGATCTTCGCCGACAGCACGGGCCGCATCGGCTTCCGTACGTCGACCCCGGTCCTCGATCTCCACGTCAACACCAGCAACACGCCGGCGATCCGCCTCGAGCAGAACAACTCCGGCGGCTTCACGGCGCAGACCTGGGACATCGGCGCGAACGAAGCGAACTTCTTCGTCCGCGATGTGACCGGCGGCTCCAAGCTGTCGTTCCGCATCCGTCCGGGCGCCCCGACATCGTCGGTCGACATCTCGGCTGACGGCGACGTCGGTATCGGAACGGGCTCACCGGGAACGAAGCTTCACGTTTTCTCCACTGAGACCGCCGACGCCCAGCTCGGCCTCGGACCGAACCCGCACCTTGCGACCGGCCCGGGATTCTTCCTCTCGTACTCGGGCGCCGGCATCGCACGCGGCGTGGCCGTTCTCGACACGCGTCCCGATGCGAGCGCAGTGGCTCCGAATCCGTCGATTCGTCTCCTTACCGCTGACGTGCAGCGCATGATCATCGACAACGAGGGATTCATCGGCATCGGTACGACCACCAATCCTGACGCGCCGATTCACTACACGAACGGCGGCACGCAGGCGCGACTCACGACCGCCGGCGCGTGGCAGGACGCTTCTTCTCGCGACGCGAAGCAGGACATCTACGACCTCGAAGCCGACGTGGCCCTCAAGGCTCTCCGCGAGCTGAAGCCGGTTCACTTCGTTTACAAGGTTCTTCCGACCGATGCGAAGGTCGGCTTCATCGCCGAGGACGTTCCGGAGATCGTTGCGACTCCCGAGCGCCAGAACCTCAGCGCGCTGGACATCGTCGCCGTCGTGACGAAGGTCGTGCAGGAGCAGCAGAAGACCATCGACCAGCTCAATCAGCGCATCGCGCAGCTCGAGCAGGAGCGGCAGGAAAAGCAGTAACGCAGTCGATCCGACGCGTTAGGAACGGCCGGCGGAAACGCCGGCCGTTTTGTTTTTGTCGAGAGCCTGAACAGAACAAAAAACGGGGCGCGGTCGGAAGAACCGCGCCCCGCCAGGAGCAGCGATCCCGGGGCCCTCTCCCCAGGATCTCTCGGCGCACATGAGGGGTGCGCCTGCCAGGGACGAACCCCGGCGCGAATGTGCGTGTCTAGTCGCTCAGATTCCTGATCACCGTCGGAATATCGAGGTCATTGCCGAAATCGCTCGACGCCATCGGTCCGAATCCACCGGAACCATCGGCGCGCGTGAACCCTCTGCGAAAAAACGGGGGATCATAGATCTCGCCCTCGGCCCCGACTTGCGGCTGCTGGGCCGGCTCCTCGTGCTGTGCGGCGATTTCTTTTTCCCGCTCCTTGCCCGGTGCAAACGGTCGGTACGGATTGGCCGGCGTCTGCGCATTGCGCGGGCCGGGCTGTGAAGACAGCGACTCGCCGCGCGCGTTGAGCAGTCCCTTCGTCGCGGCGTCGAATCCCGTCGCGATGACCGTGACCTTCACTTCGTCCTTCATGCGCGGATCGATGACCGTGCCGAAGATGATGTTCGCTTCCTCGTCGGCCGCAGACTGAATGACCGACGCCGCCTCGTGCACTTCGAAGAGCGTCATGTCCGGGCCGCCGGTGATGTTGATCAGCACGCCCTTCGCGCCTTCGATCGACGCCTCTTCGAGCAGCGGGGACGAGATCGCGCGCTGCGCTGCTTCGACCGCGCGATGCTCGCCCTGCGACACGCCAGTGCCCATGAGCGCCATGCCCATGCCGTGCATGATCGTCTTCACGTCCGCGAAGTCGAGGTTGATCTCGCCCGGGACGGTGATGAGGTCGGAGATGCCCTGCACCGCCTGGCGCAGGATGTCGTCCGCGATCTTGAACGCGTCGCTGAGCGACGTGCCGCGCTCGACGAAGTTTAGGAGACGCTCGTTCGGAATCGTGATGAGCGTATCGACCGTGTCGCGGAGCGCGCGAATACCCTGCTCCGCCAACACGCGCCGCCGCTTCCCTTCGAAGCCGAACGGCTTCGTCACGACCGCCACGGTGAGCGACCCGAGCTCCGCGGCTAGCGACGCGATGATCGGCGCGGCTCCCGTTCCGGTGCCGCCGCCCATGCCCGTGGTGATGAAGATCATGTCGGCGCCGCTGAGCGCCTCCAGGATCCGGTCGGTGTCTTCCAGCGCGGCCTGCTTGCCGACTTCGGGATTCGCGCCGGCACCGAGGCCTTTGGTGAGCTTGGTGCCGATCTGGATCTTCGTCGTCGCAAGCGACGTCCGCATGGCCTGCAGATCAGTGTTGGCGACGAGGAACTCGATGCCTTTGATCCCGGCCTGAATCATCCGGTTGACGGCGTTCCCACCACCCCCACCAACCCCAATGACCTTGATTTTCGCTCCGAGATGCTCCTCGTCGAGTGTGACCGTGAGGGCTCCGTCGCCAGGTCTCTCGTCAAACGTGATCATTTAACCGTTCTCCGGATAGTAGAAGTTTCGATGTGTAATTTCAATCCAATTTTCATGCGACTCACGTCCACGCGAACCACTGCTTGAACGAGTCCGCCACTTTCGCAAGGCCCTTTCGCGGGCGCTTGCGGATCCGCGACTGGTCGCGCAAGCCCCACAGCAGAAGGCCGCAAGCGGCCGCCCACTCCGGACCACTCACCGTGTCGGAGAGTCCTCCCAGCCCCCGCGGCACGCCCTTCCGCGCCTGCTGGTCGAACACCTGCTCGACCATCTCCACGATGCCGTCCATCTCCGCCCCGCCGCCGACGACGACGACGCCCGAACGAATCTCCTTCTCCAGTCCGACCTTCTCGAGATCGCGGTAGACCAGCTTCGCTATCTCGGCCGCGCGCGGCTCGAGGATGCCGGTCAGCTCCTGACGGCTGAGGATCTTCGGCGCGCGGCCTCCCACGGTCGGCACCTCGATCGGATCATCCTCGGTCACGAGCGACGAGAGAGCGCAGCCGTAGCGTTTCTTGATCCGCTCCGCGTCCTCCATCGGCGTGCGCAGCACGACCGAGATGTCGCTGGTGAAGTGTCCGGCGCCGACGGGCAGCACGTTCGTGTGCACGACGTTGCCTTCGAGGAACACGGCGTAGTCCGTCGTGCCGCCGCCAAGATCCATGAGCAGCACGCCCATCTCGCGCTCGTCCTGCGTCAGCACCGCCTCCGCTGCCGCGAGTTGCTCCAGCACGAGCTCCTGCACCGCAATGCCGGCTTTGTTCACGCAGGTCAGCACGTTCTGGTTGTGCGTGCGTGCGCCGGTGACGATGTGCACGTTCGCCTCGAGACGCGTGGCGGTCATGCCGAGGGGATCGTGGATCCCGTCCTGCCCGTCGACGACGAACTCGCGCGGGATCACGTGCAGCAGCTCGAGCTCGGCCGGGACGGCGATCGACTTCGATTTCTCGATCACGCGCTCGATGTCTTCCTGCGCGATCTCCTTGTGCTTGCCGTTGACCGAGACGACGCCGCGCGAGTTGACCGAGCGGATGTGATCGCCGGCGAGACCGACGTACACGGACTCGATCTGCAGCCCCGCCATCACCTCCGCTTCGTCGACGGCCTTCTTCACGGCCTCGATGGCCTGGTCGAGGTTGATGATGTTGCCGCGGCGCGTGCCTTTCATCGGCGAAGTGCCTTTGCCGATGACCTCGAGCTGCCCGCGGTCGCTGATCTCTCCGACCAGCGCGCAGACTTTGGACGTGCCGATGTCGAGCGCGACGATGTACTTGTCTTCAGTTCTGGACATTGTTTGTCTCCAGCCCCTTCACGATGACTCTGTCCGCGAACCGCAAGTCCGCGTATTGGATCTTCGGGTTGTTTTCCGCGCGCAGCACCGCGTACAGGTTTCGGTACTTCGCGGAGATGTCTTCGGCGTTCGCGTAGACGACGGCGTTGAGCTCGCGATCGAAGAGCGCGAAGCCATGCGGCGGAATCGGCCACACCTCGGAAATGCGCGAGTAGATCTCGCGATCGCGTTCCTTCAGCGCGGTGAGGAGTTGCACGCTGCGGGTGAGCTCCGGCCCGTGCGCGTCGGCAATGAGCGGCAAGTCGTCGTCGCCGACCATCGGCGAAAGCTCGGCGAATGCCGCGCCGTCGACGTCGACGTACAACAACCGGTCGTTCATGCGCACGAGCGCGACCGGCGTGCGCTCGGTGATCTTGATCCGCAGCGTGTCCGGCAGCTTCTTCTCGATGTCGATGCGGCCCACCCATCCTCGGCCGCCGAGGTCGCGCTGCACGCGATCGATGTCGATCTGGAACAGGTTCGCGCCGACGTAGCGCTGCGTCGCGAGGTCGAGGACGTTCTTCGGAGTGTGCTTCGCGCCGACCACTTCGATCGTCTGCACGGCGAACGCTTTCGACTGGACGTACCGCCACACCCAGAAGCCGCTGACGACGACCGCTCCCGCGAGCGCGCAGTTGCGCAGGATGATGAGCAGCCGCTGCACCTGAATCCGCCGCTGATTGCGGCGCAGGCGATGGAGGTCGGTCGGTCGAAGGAATCGCGACGCGGTCGTGTCGAAGCTCATGGACGTTCCCTCCCTCACAGAGCCTCCCCCCTCACGAGCTCCTCGGCGATCTCGTGAACGTCGCCGGCTCCCATCGTGATGAAGATGTCTTGCGGCCGCAGACGACGGCGCATCTCGTTGACGATCTCGGCGTTGCTACGGTCGAGGAACTCGATGCCCGGCACGGAGTCGGAGATGATCCGCGCGGACACTCCATCGACCGGCTCTTCGCGCGCGGCGTAGATCGGCGCGACGATCGGCACGTCCGCGACGCGCAGTGACTCGCCGAACTCGCGCGCGAAATCGCGCGTGCGCGAGTAGAGATGCGGCTGGAACAACGCGACGATGCGCCGCTCCGGGTAGCCGCTGCGCGCGGCGTTGAGCGTCGCGCGAATCTCGGTCGGATGATGCGCGTAGTCGTCGACGACGACCGCGCCGAGGTACTCGCCGAGGATCTGGAAGCGACGGTCGACGCCGAGAAACTTCGCCAGCCCGGCGGAGATCGCGTGGTGTGGAACGTCGAAATAGCGCGCGACGGCGATCGCCGCGAGCGCGTTGAGCACGTTGTGCTCGCCCGGCACGAACAGCTTGAAGAAGCCGACGCCGGGAACTTCGAATGACGTGCCTCGCTCGTGAAATTGGAGATTCACCGCGCGAAGGTCCGCACTCTCGCTCAATCCATACGTCACGGTGGAGCGGGCTTCAGCACGCCCGATGAGCTGTCGGACGTTCGGATCATCGATACAAGCGACGACGAGCCCACCCGGCTTCACGTTTTCGAGGAACAGGCGGAACGCTTCGACGATCGCCTCGAACGAGCCGTAGTACTCGAGATGGTCCGCCTCGACGTTCGTCACCACCGCGACCTCGGGGTGGAGATGGTGAAACGTGCGCGCGTACTCGTCAGCCTCGACGACCAGGAAGTCGCCGCCGCCCGTCTTCGCGTTCGTCTCGAAGTTGCGGACCATGCCGCCGACGAGCACCGTCGGATCGAGACCCGCTTCCTGCAGAACGACCGAGATCATCGCGGACGTCGTGGTCTTGCCGTGCGTACCAGAGACGCCGACGGCGCGCTTCTGATTGACGATTGCGCCGAGGGCCTCGGCGCGCTTCATGATGCGGATGCCGCGGCGGCGCGCCGCTTCGAGCTCCGCGTGCTCCCCCTTCACGGCCGCCGTGACGACGACCAGGTCGACGCCGTCGAGGTGCGCGGGGTCGTGCCCGATGTCCACGTGGACGCCGCGACGCTGGAGCAGGTCCGTGGCGGCGGAGCGTTTCGCGTCGCATCCGGACACGGAAAAGCCGGCGTGAGAAAGGATCTCCGCGATGCCACTCATTCCGATCCCGCCGATGCCGACGAAATGGATGTTTTTTGTGTCATCAAAATTCATTACGGTAGTGGCGTCTTAATCAGAAATTTTAAGTTTACGGATGGACCGAAGCAATTAGTTTCTCTGAATCGTTTCAATCAAATCCACGATGGTTTTGGTAGCGGACGGCTTCGCGAGCGTCTTCGACGCCACGCCCATGCGCCTGGTACGTTCCGGGTCGCTGACGATCTCGGTGATCGCGGCGGCCAATTTCTCCGGCGAAAGCGCCGCCTCGGTGATGACGACGGCGCCTCCGGCGCGCTCGACGACGCGCGCATTCAGCTCCTGATGGTTGTTCGTCGCCGCCGCGAACGGCACGAGGATCGCCGCGCGCCCGATCGCGGAAAGCTCGCTGACGGTCATCGCGCCGGCACGGCTGACGACGAAATCGGCCGCGGCCATCTCGTCGACGATCGGATCGAGATACGGAACGACCACCGCGTTCGCGAATGCGGAGTCGCGATACGCCTTCTGCACTTTCTCGAGATCGTTCGGACCCGTCTGGTGAACGATCGTCAGCGAGTCTTTGAGTCGGGAGAGGAAGAGCAGCGCTCCCGCCATGGTCTCGTTGAGGATGCGGGAGCCTTGCGAGCCGCCGAAGATCAAGAGGCGTTGCTTCTGGTTGGCGGTTGGCGGTTGGCGGTTGGCGGCGAAGAATTCGGCGCGAATCGGATTGCCGGTGACGACTCCGTCGGGGCGCTTGAGACGTGGGAGCGCTTCTTCGAATGCGACTGCAACCGCCGTGACGAAGCGCGCGACGCTGCGATTCGCGAGGCCGGGAAAGGCGTTCGCCTCGTGGATGATCGTCGGAACGCCGCGCAACTTCGCAGCGACGAGCACCGGTCCCGAGGAGTAGCCGCCGACGCCGAGGACGACGCTCGGCTTGTGCTTGCCGACGAGACGGAACGCCTGGACGAGTCCTTTCGGGACGCGCAGCACGTTGCGGACGAGATCGAGTCCGCCTTTGCCTTTGAGACCGCCGACGTCGATGAGCTCGAGCGGGAAGCCGGCCTTCGGGACGATCGTCTTCTCGAGCCCCTTCTCCGTTCCGACAAAGACGACGCTGCGCTGGGGATCGCGGGCGAGGTACTCGCGTGCGATGGCGATGGCGGGATAGATGTGCCCTCCCGTCCCGCCGCCTGCAATCATCATCACGCCCTTCACGCCCATCACACCCTCATCCCGATTGCTGCGAGAAATTCAACAACAGTCCCACGGCCATGAGGCTGGCCAATAGCGACGAGCCTCCATAACTCACCAGCGGCAAAGGGATTCCCTTCGTCGGTAAAAGACACAACGCGACGCTGACGTTGATCAGCGCCTGAATGACGATCATCAGCGTGCAGCCTAGGGCCGCGTAGAACACGAAGCGGCTCTGCGTGTAGCGCGCGATCCGGAAACCGCGCCACGCGAGCAATGCGAACGCCGCCAGCAGCAGAACCGCGCCGAGGAAGCCGAGCTCCTCGCCGATGATCGAGAAGATGAAGTCCGTGTGCGGCTCGGGAAGGAAGAAGAGCTTCTGCCGGCCGTTGCCGATGCCGAGGCCTTCGAAGCCGCCCGTGCCGAGCGCGATCAGCGACTGCATCGGCTGGAACCCCGCGCCTTGCGCATCGCGCTCGGGATTGAGGAACGTCAGCAGACGCTCGCGGCGATACGCGGCGCTCACCGCGAAGTACAAGCCGGCAGGAACGAGCGCCAGGGAAAGCAGCGCGATGTAACGCCACGACAGACCCGCCGCGAAGATCATCCCCGCGGCGACGAGCATCAGCGTCATGGCAGTGCCGAAGTCGCGGCCGAGAAGAATCAGTCCCGCAAAGAGCGAGAGGATGAAGCCCACCGGCAGCAGCGTGCCGGTGAGGTCGTTGATTCGCTCTTCGCGCCGCGCGAGAAACGACGCGAGGAAGAGGATGATCGCCGGCTTCGCGATTTCAGAAGGCTGCAGGTTGAACCACGGCAGCTCGATCCAGCGATGCGTGCCGTTGATCGGCGACTGGAACAGCGCGACGATCAGTCCGATGGCTACGAGCGCGAGCGCGCCATGTTGCACGCGGCGGTCCTGCAGGATCGCGGGATTGACGTGCATCAGGAACATCACGGTCGCCGCGCCCGCGCACAGGAACAGCAGCTGTCGCGTCAGAAAGTAGTACGGCCCATGACCGAAGCGCTGCGTCGCGATCATCGCCGAGGCGCTGTAGATCATGACCATCCCCACGACGACGATCAGCGTCGCGACGGTGAACAGCCAGGTGTCGAAGGTCAGTTTGCGACTCATAGTGCGCGCACCAGTTCCTCGAAGTGTTCGCCGCGATGCTCGAAGTTCCTGTACTGATCGAAGCTCGCGCACGCGGGCGAGAGCAGTACGGTATCGCCCGTCTTCGCGTTGGCTCGTGCCCACTCGATCGCGTGCTGCATGTCTCCCGCGGGGACGATCTCCGTCGCGCCTTCCAGCGCGGACGCGACTCGATCCGCGGCCGATCCGATCGTCAACACTGTGCGCGCTTTGGTCGTGACTAACTCGCGCATCCGCTCGAACTCGCCAGCCTTGTCCTTGCCGCCGAGGATGAGGATCACGCGTCCGCCGTCGAAGCCTTGCAGCGATGCGAGCGTCGCGTCGACGTTCGTTCCCTTCGAGTCGTTCACCCAGCGCACGCCGTCGAGCTCGCGCACGAGGACCATGCGGTGAGGCAGCCCCGCGAACGTACCGAAGGCGATCTGCACGTCCATGTCGTCGACACCGACCGCGCGCGCGGCGAGCCACGCGGCGAGCGCGTTCTCCACGTTCGCCTGTCCCTGCAATTTCAACGAAGAGCGCGGTATGCGGCGTTCGTCACCGCCGACGTTCGTGACCATCTGATCGCCGTCGAGCCACGCGCCGGTGAAGGGACGGGCTGAAGCCCGTCCTACGTTCGCGGAGAAGCGCCACTGGCGAACGCGTGAGTCGCGCGAAGTCTCGCGGCGGTCGTTCGCGTTCACGATGGCGGTGTCGCCCGACTCCTGGTTGCGAAAGACGCGGTACTTCGCCGCGGCATAGGCGGCGAAGGTCGGATAGCGGTCCATGTGATCGGGAGTGATGTTCAGGAGCAGCGCGACGTTCGCGTGAAATGCGTCGACGGCCTCGAGCTGAAAGGACGAAAGCTCGAGGACGTAGGTGCGCGGACGCTCCTCGTCGAGTGCGGAGATGAGCGGCTCGCCGATGTTGCCCGCGACGATCGGCTGCCGGCCCGCGACCTTGAGGATCTCGCCGATGAGCGCCGTCGTCGTCGACTTTCCATTCGATCCGGTGATCGCGATAACGGTGCCCTTCAGATAGCGGTACGCGAGCTCGATCTCGCCGGTAATCCGCAGCCCGCGTGCGAACGCTTCCTGCAGCAGCGATATGGTCATCGGCACGCCGGGACTGAGCACAATCTCGGTTACGCGGTCGAGCAACGCCGAGTCGTCGCGGCCGAATGCACGCTCGACGCGCGAATCCAACTCGTAAGGCAGCACCGGCTCGGCGTTCTTGTCCGCGAGCACGACGGAGTGATCGCGCGCGGCGAGAAAGTTCGCCGATGTGACGCCCGACTTGGCCGCTCCGAGTACGAGGATTCTGCTCATCGCAACTTGAGCGTCGCCAGCGCGATCATCGCGAAGATCACCGCGATGATCCAAAAGCGGACGACGACTTTGGTCTCCTTCCACCCCGACAATTCGAAGTGGTGATGCAGCGGCGACATCTTGAAGATGCGCCGCCCCGTGATCTTGAACGAGGCCACCTGCAGAATCACCGACAGCGCCTCGAGCACGAACAGGCCTCCGACGAGGACGAGCAGCAACTCCTGTTTGATCATCACCGCGAGGCAGCCGATCGCGCCTCCGAGGGCGAGCGATCCGACGTCGCCCATGAAAATCTCCGCGGGATGCGCGTTGAACCAGAGGAATCCCAACGACGCGCCGACCATCGCCCCGCAAAACACCGCGAGCTCACCTGTCTGCGGCACCCACGCGATGCGCAGGTAATCCGCGATTCGCGCATGGCCCGCCGCGTACGTGAGCACGGTGTACGTGACCGCGGCTACCAGAGACGAGCCGATCGCCAGTCCGTCGAGACCGTCGGTGAGATTCACCGAGTTCGACGCGCCGACGAGCACGACCATCACGAACGGGATGTAGAGCAGGCCGAGGTTCAGCGCCACGTCCTTGAGGAACGGGAACGTGATCGACGTCGAGTAGTTGTTCTTCAGCATCGGCAGGTACGCGATCGCCAGCGCGGCCAGCGCGGCCACCGCGAACTGCGCGCCGAACTTCTCCGCCGCCGTGAGACCGAGGTTCCGCTTCTTCGCGAGCTTGCGATAGTCGTCGACGAAGCCAATCGCCGCGTAAGCCGCCGTCACGAACAGCACGATCCAGATGTACGGATTGCGGATGTCGGCCCAGAGGATGGTCGGGATGATGATCGCGACGTTGATGAGGATGCCGCCCATCGTCGGCGTCCCCGCCTTCACATGGTGCGACTTCGGCCCCTCTTCGCGGATGAACTGCCCGGCCTTGAGGTGGCGCATGCGCTCGATCAGCCACGGCCCGAGGATCAGCGAAATGAGCAGCGCCGTGAGCGCGGCGAACGCCGTCCGGAACGTGATGTAGCGGAAGACGCCGAAGCCGACGAAGACGTCGCGTAGTTGGTAGAGGAGGTGATAGAGCATTACGTCGCACCCTCCCGGTTGGCGGTTGGCGCTGTGTCGTTGACGAGCGTCCGGTTGGCGGCTTCCAGGATCGCCACTGCTTTGTCGAGACCGACGCCGCGACTCCCCTTGAGCAGCACGAGGTCGCCCTCACGAATCGCATTCACGAGGAACTCTCCTGCTTCGACGGCCTGGTCGAAGTGATGCAGCGCCGCATCAGCGAAGCCGGCTTCGCGTGCGCCGTCCAGGAGTGCGCGAGAGCGCTTCCCCACTCCGATCACGACGTCGATCGCTTTCGGGATCGCGCGTCCGGCGTCGCGGTGGAACTGCAGTTCCTGCTCTCCGAGCTCCAGCATGTCCCCGATCACCGCAACCCTGCGCGCCGCCTCGGCCTGCGCCATGAGCTCGAGCGTTCGCCTCAAGGCGTACGGGTTCGAGTTGTAGCTGTCGTCGTAAATCGTGGCGCCTCGATCGTTGATATGCAGGGGAATGATCACGCCGCGGTGATACGCAGCCTTCACTTCGCGCACGCCGCGCTCGATGCCGTCCCACGAGATGCCGACCGTGCGCGCGGTGGCGATGGCGGCGAGGAGGTTGTCGAGGTTGTGGCGCCCAGGCAGCACAAGCTCGAGCTCCCGCTGACTTCCCTCGGCGACGAGCGTGAAGCGCGTGCCGAGGAGGCCGCGCTCGCGGATGCTCTTCGCGCGGTAGTCGGCGTCGTGCTCGACGCCGTACGTCACCTTCCGGCCTTCGAAATCGCTGCTGATGCGGACGACGTGCTCGTTGTCGTTGTTCACGATCACGGTACCGTTGGGCGCGAGGTTTTCGAGCAGCTCGCGCTTCGCGGCGGCGATCTTCTCGATCGTGCCGAAGAACTCGATGTGCACCGGCGCGATGTTCGTGTAAACGCCGATGTTCGGACGCATCAGCCCCGCGATCTCCGCGATCTCGCCGGCGTGGTTCATGCCCATCTCGCTGACGACGACTTCGGCGTCATCCGGAACGTTGTCGAGGCAGAGCGGCGCGCCGATCTGATTGTTGAAGTTGCCCCACGACTTGAACGTGCGTCGCTCGGTGCCAATTAACGTCGCGATCATTTCCTTCGTCGTCGTCTTTCCGGCGGAACCGGTGATGCCAATGAGGAGGAAGTCGTACTGCTCGCGAATCGACTTCGCGAGTTTCTGAAGCGCGACGGTGGTGTCGCCGACCTGGATGATCGCTTTGTCTGTTTCGGGCACACGCGACACGACCGCACCACGCGCGGTCTGCAGCGCCTGCGGGAGGAAGTCATGCCCATCGAGGCGCTCGCCTTTGATCGCGAAGAAAACGGAGTCCGGCTTGACCTCACGCGAATCGATGACCACGGAAGAGGTCTCGACGTCGCCGCCCTGAATGAGCGTGCCGCCGATCATTGGGGCGAGCTGGGAGAAGGTCAGCGTCGGCATGCTGACCTCCGGTTGGCGGTTGGCGGTTGGCGGTTGGCGGTGGACCGTTCGATCGAGCGTTTCTCGGCCGGGTTCTCCCCCGCCAACCGCCAACCGGCAACCGCCAACCGGCAAGATACCGCCTTCCGGCTCCGCCGCGTTTCGTCGCCACTGCTCGTCCCCTTCCCCGAGAACTGCCTGGCGAACCACACCCGTCCACCCTCGCCGAAACCGACCGACGGAGCCGGAACACGACACCTGACCGGGCGATCTGAATAGTACGTGAATTGCATTTCGAATATCAAGATGATTTTGTATAGCGTTTATTGAGAGCGAATTCTGCTTCTTCGCGGTCGTCGAAATGGACCACCTGGTCGCCGATGACCTGGTAGGTCTCGTGACCCTTGCCGGCGATGACGATCACGTCATCCTCCCCCGCCTCGGCGATCGTCTTCTCGATCGCCTCGCGGCGGTCGCGAATCTTCAGCACATCCTTGCCGGCGATCCCCTTCGCGATCTCGTCGATGATCGCCTGCGGGTCCTCGCTGCGCGGGTTGTCGCTCGTGACGACGACGTGGTCTGCGAGACGCGCGGCGATCTCGCCCATCTGCGGACGCTTGCCGCGGTCGCGATCGCCGCCGCAACCGAACACGATCGCGATGCGCCGGTCGCCGGCGATCTCGCGAACGGCGTGCAGGAGCTTTTCCAGCGCGTCGGGTTTGTGCGCGTAATCGACGATCACGGTCGGCTTCGCGTCACCGACGCGCTCGAAGCGGCCACGCACTGACTGCAGATTGCGGATGCCCGCCTCGATCTCCTTCACCGGAACGCCGACCACCAGCGCCGCGCCGATGGCGCCGAGCCAGTTGTAGAGATTCGGCAACCCGATGAGATTGGACTCGACGCGGATGTCGCCGTGGGGCGTGAGGACGGTGCCGCGCAGACCTTCGACCGTAATCGTGAGGTCGTCCGCGGGCCGTAAGTCGCCCTGCTCCTTCCCGAACGTGAGCGCATTCGCGCCGAGCTCGTTCGCGAGCCGGCGGCCGTAGTCGTCGTCGATGTTCACGACCGCGGTCTGCCGGGTGCGGTCGATCTGGTCGAAGAGAATGCGCTTCGCGGCGAAGTAGTCCTCGAAGTCCTTGTGGAAGTCGAAGTGCTCGCGCGAGAGGTTCGTGAAAACCGCGGCCGCGAAGCGCACGCCGTGCGTTCGCTTCAGTGCGAGCGCGTGCGACGAGACTTCCATCACCGCGTGCTTCACGCCGGCCGCGACCATTTTCGCGAACCACTCCTGCAGGACGACCGCGTCGGGCGTCGTGCGATCGGCGTTCAGGCGCTCGTCGCCGGCGCGGTATTCGATCGTGCCGATGAGGCCGACCGGATTCTCGCTCGCGTCGAAGATCGATTCGATCATGCGCGTCGTTGTCGTCTTCCCGGAGGTGCCGGTGACGCCAACGAGCGAGAGCTGATCGGCAGGACGGCCGTAGAAGTTCGCGGCGATGAGAGCGAGGGCGGCGCGGGGATCGTCGACGATTACGGTTGGCGGTTGGCGGTTGGCGGTTGGCGGGAGAGACGTCGTAACGATCGCGGCTGCGCCTTTCTCAGTTGCCTGCGGGATGAATGCGCTCCCGTCCTTCGCCGTTCCGGGGATCGCAACGAAAAGCGCGCCTTTTGTCACGAGACGCGAGTCGGGCGTGACGCTGGTGATGTCGACGTTGGTGTCACCGTGAGTTTCGCGCACGGGAACGTCGCGGAGGAGATCGGCGAGTTTCATCCTCGCGCCTCCAGCCGCAGGATCAGGTGTCGGTTCTGAGGCAGAGCTTCGCCGGGTTCCGGGTCTTGTGAAGTCACCACGCCGCTTCCGACGGTCCGGACGGCGAGTCCGCTCGACACAGCGCGTGCGATTGCGGCGCGTGCATCGAGCCCTCGCAAATCAGGAACTCCTGACGCCGGACCGGCCGCTGTTCCGGGTTGCGAAAACGCGGCCAGCAGCGGCTCGCGAACACCGATCGAGCGCGACGGCAACGAAGGCGCCACGCCGAGATACCGCAGTGTCCCCTCGGCGATCTCGCGGAACGCCGGCGCGGCGACGGTGCCGCCGTAGTGCTCGACGCGCGGCTCGTCGATGACGACCAGGATCGCCAAGCGCGGCCGATCCGCGGGAACGTAGCCGACGAATGATCCGACGTAGTGTCCGTCGATGTACCCGCCGCGGCCGAAGGACTTCTGCGCGGTCCCCGTTTTTCCGGCGACGACGTGGTCGGAGAGCGCGGCCAACTTCCCTGTGCCGCGCGTGACGACGTTCTTGAGAATCTCGTTCAGCACGGCCGCGGTCTTCTCCGACATCACCCGCACCGGCTTGTGCGGCTGCGGCTCGTACACGTTGTTGCCGTCATCGTCGATGACGCGCTTCACGATGCGCGGCTCCACCATCTCGCCGCCCGTTGCGACAGCGCTCACCGCGCGGATGATCTGCAGCGGCGTCACACCGATCTCCTGTCCGATCGCGATACTGGCGGGCGAGACCGGAGTCCATCGCTGCGTACGGCGCAGGAGACCGGGAGACTCGCCGGGCAGTTGCAGGCCGGTCTTGTCGCCGAAGCCGAAACGGCGGATCCATTGATGAAAGCGATCCTGTCCGAGGGCGAGACCCACGCGGACCGCGCCGACGTTGGACGAGTTCACGATCACGTCCTCGAACGTCAGCATCTGATAGCGGTTTCCGTCGTGCTCGCGGATGGTGATGTTCCCGATGGTGATCTCGCCGTTGCCGCAGTCGAGGACCTGCGACGGCGTGACCAGCCGCTCTTCGAGTCCGGCCGCGGCGGTGATGACTTTGAACGTCGATCCAGGCTCGTAGAGATCCTGCACGTTGCGGTTCTTCCACGCCGCGGGCGAGAACTCGCGGAAGCGGTTCGGATCGAATGTGGGCGCCGAGGCCATGGCCAGGATGTCACCCGTGTTCGGGTCCATCACGATCACGGAGCCGCCGCCGGCGCGATGATTCTCGATCGCGGTCTTCAGCGCGCGCTCGGCGATGAACTGAATGACGGAGTCGATGGTGAGCACGACGTGCTGTCCGTCGCGCGGCCGGTTCGCACCGTCTCCGCCGACGAGGTACACGCCTTTGCGCGCATCTTTCAGCAGCGTGACTTTGCCCGGCGTCCCCTTCACGTAGTCGTCGAACGTCTGCTCGATGCCTCCGAGACCGTCGCCGTCGACGCCCACGTAGCCGATCACGTTCGCGCCGAGCATCGAGCGCGGGTACGTGCGTCGATGCGCCTCGAGAAAGTAGATGCCGGGGAGCGCGAGCTTGCGGACTTCAGCAGTGACTTCGAGCGGAAGCTGGCGCGCGATCCAGGCGAAGCTGTTGTCGCCGCCGAGTTTCGCCTCGAGCTCGCGCGCGGTGAGACCGACGCCGCGGACTTTCGCGAGCGCCTTCGCGACCGCGCGTTTGTTCGTGATGGCCTGCGGGTCGGCGTAAATCGACTCGGCGGCGATGCTCTCCGCGAGGACGCGCCCGCGCGTATCGAGGATCGAGCCGCGCACGGGATTGAGCGCGAGCGTGCGCTCCTGCTGCCGCTGCGCTTTTGCGACGTAGTGATCGTGCCGCACGAGCTGCACCTGCACGAGCCGCGCAACGACGACGACGCCCCACGCGGCGAGGAAGGCGAACACCTGAAGGAGGCGGCGGTAGGTGAGCGACATCAACGCGCTCCGGCCGATGGGTTGGCGGTTGGCGGTTGGCGGTTGGCGGGAGCTTCGACGATCACGATGGCTTTCGTGTCCGTCGTTTCGAATCCGAGGGCCGCGGCTTTCTGCTCGACGGCGTCGAAGGACGTCATGCGATCGAGGTCGGCCTGCAGTGCTTTGTGCTGGGCCTCGACGGCTTTCAGATCTTTCTGAAGCCGCGTCGCCTCGCGGCCGAGGCGAATCACTTCGAGGTTCTGCCAGGTGAACAGGAGGAGGAACAGACCGATCGGGACGCCGAGGGAGAGAACGGCGAAGAGCTCACGATTTCGTCGGCGATCCCTCTCGCGAACGATGTGTGTGTTGTCGATCGGCTTCTTCTGCGTGTACATGACCGGGGACCGTTCCGTGCTGCGCGAAATCAACGAACAAGGGTGAAGATCTGCCTACTAGCGCGATCCGAGAAGCCATCCACACACACCCACGCTCCACGCTCCACCCCTCCCGAGCTCCCCACACCACACACACACCCAACCCTTCCCCAACCTTCACCCTTGCTGGTTGACTTCGAGGTTAGTTACCAGTTCCCCGTTGTCCGTTGCTCCTCGGCAACTGACAACGGGCAACGGGCAACCTTTCACACCTTCTCCGCGACCCTCAGCTTCGCGCTGCGGGCGCGCGGATTCCGCGCCTCTTCCTCTTCCGAAGCAGTCAACGGCCTTCCGGTCAGCACCTTCACGCTCGCCTTCGCGCCGCAGCCGCACACCGGCATGTTCGGCGGACAGGTGCACTCGCCCTGGAGTCTGCGGAACGCGCGCTTGACGATCCGGTCCTCGAGCGAGTGAAACGAGATGATCGCGATACGCGCGCCGCCCTCGAGGATGCTCACTGCGTCGTCGACGAAACGATCGAGCCCAATCAGCTCCTCGTTCGTCGCGATACGAAGCGCCTGGAACGTGAGCGTCGACGGGTCGATCTCGCGGAACCTCGGCTTCTTCACCGTGCGAATCACTTCCGCCAGCCGCTGCGTCGTCTCGATCGGCGCTTCCGCGCGCGCCTCGACGATCGCCTGCGCGATCCTCCGCGCCATCGGCTCCTCGCCGTATTCGCGGATGATCCGCATCAGCTCGTACTCGTCCAGGTCGTTCACGAGATCCGCCGCGCTTCTCCCCTCCGCTCCCATGCGCATGTCGAGCGGGCCCTCGAAACGGAATGAGAACCCGCGCGACGCATCGTCGAGTTGCATCGACGAGACGCCGAGATCGGCGAGGAGACCGCTTACCGCCTCGATGCCGGACTGCTTCAGGATGTCAATGAGCGATTCATGACGTCCTCGCGCGAACGTCACCCGGTCGCCGAAACGGCTCAGCCGCTCCCGTGACCGCGCGAGCGCCTCGGCGTCGCGATCGATCGCGACCAGGCGGATGTCGGGATGGCGCTCGAGGAGCGCTTCCGCATGTCCGCCCAGCCCCACCGTCGCGTCGACGAGAACGCCGTCGGGACGGTTGGGCTCGAGGTACTCGAGAACAGGCTCTAAAAGAACAGGTTCGTGTTTCATCGTCGCGACTTGCGACGCAACTCACACGCCGTGGAGCTCCAGCTCCTTGAAGTCCTCTGCCGTGAGCGGCGTATCCGACAGCCGCTTCTGGATCTTCGGCTCGTTCCAGACGATGAGGTGGTCCTGACTGCCGAGGACGACCACGTCGTCGGTGATCCCCGCGACTTCGCGGAGGACCGCGGGGACGAGCACGCGCCCCTGCGCGTCGATCGTTCCCGCCTGACCGAAGTAATTCACGCGTTCGAGCAGCTTCTGCTTCGCCTGCGACGTCGAGGGCACCTTCGCCAGCCGGGCCTGAAAGTCGAACCAGACCGACATCGGGTACACCAGCGCGCGCTCCCCATCGGTGGAGGTGATGAAGCAGTCCTGGCCGTAACGCTCTTCAATGATCTTGCGGAAAGTCGCCGGGACCTTCAGGCGGCCCTTTTCGTCGATCTTGGCGGGGCTATGCCCCATTAAGACGTTAAGTTCCACGATGTGTAGAGCCTTTTAGACGCTTTCCGTGTTGATTCGGAGCCTTTTGTACCACTCTGGACCACTAGAGTCCACAACTATCCACCGCCTGAGGAAAAATAAGGCGCGGCCGCATCGGCCGCGCCTGCCAGGGTTGGTGCTTCGGTCGTTACTGCTGCACGCGGATCGCGTCCACCAACACGCGACCCGTGCCGCCGCAAGAGTTGGTCGTCTGGTCGTAGAGGTAACCGCGGATCTCCATCCCGGTGAAGTTCAGGCTTCCAGTCATCAGGCGCTCGCCGATGTTCACACGCGTGACGAGTTTGCCGCCCATGATCGACGCGTGGAGCTCCGTTCCGTCCTCGCGCGGCTCGAAGTCGACGAACATCCCTTCGCGAGTGAACGCCCAGTTGTTGAGCGACGCGGGAGCGCACTCACCCGTGACGGTCGCCGCATAAGCGCTGATCGAGCTGCCGCGCTGGATCGCGCGCGTCCGTCGCGCGACGGAAGACTTCGAGGCTGCCACGTAGGGCAGTTCGCCTTCGACGAAGACGATCTTGCTGCGATTTGTGTTGGGCACCGTGGTGAACACGCGATCGGTGACCACGAAATCGCGGGCTCCGCCGGAACGAAAGCGCATCAGCGCCGCGTGGTAGTAGGTGCCGCCGATCTGCGTGCTCGCCACTGCACGCAACTCGTTGCCGACGGCCGAGTAGACGAAGAGATGTCCGTTGCTGTGAGTGAGTGCGATCTCGTCGCCACCACCGGGATAGATGTCGCCGACGACGGGACTCCATGCTGTGCCCATCGACGGCATTTCGGCTACGGCCGTGAATTTCCCGCGCCCATCATTGAAGAGGAGGAACATCGCTTTTCCAGACGGACCCGAGGTCTCGAGAACGACGTCGGGACGGCCGTCGCCGTTCACGTCGCCTGCTTGCACGCGACTCACCGGAATGCCGACGAAGCGCTCGCGCGCCGGTCTGAGGCGTCCGTTCTTGTCGGAGTAGTGGACGTACAGCCTGTGGCTATCGTCTCCGTTGCGGACGAGGTCGTAGTGGCCGTCGCCGTTGAAATCAGCAATGGCCGTGAATGGATAGGCGCTGTTGCGGAACGTGAGCTGCTGATCGAGAACGAATGTGCCGTCGCCGTTTCCGCGAAGAAACGAGAGGGTCATCCAGACGTTGTCGTAATCCGGGCGCAAGAAAAACTTCCCAAGCACGAGATCGGGCTTGCCGTCGCCGTTGAAGTCCCGGGGCGGCTTCTGGCCGAGTCCACCGTACTCCGTGGGAAACGACCCGGCCGTGAAACGGCCCGTGCCGTCGCCGTAAGCCATCCGGTTCGGACCTTCATCGTGAGGTCCGCGGTTCGGCCACAGCACGAGATCGACGAACCCGTCGCCGTTGTAGTCCTCGGCGCTGACGAGCGTCTCGTTGTCCGCGATTCCCGTGATGCTCACCGGCGCGGTGAACGCGCCATCGAGGTTGTAGCGGAGCTCGCGACGCTGCATGTCGAACAGATCATCGAGACCATCGCCGTTCACGTCGGCGGTGAAGCCACAGCCCGCGCCTTCGCAAAACCAGTCCGCCTGAACGAGCGATGGGTCTGCGGCAAACAACGGGAATGCGCAAACGAGAGCGAACAGCAGCAACGCCTTTCGAGACATGTGCCCTTCTTCCCAAGAGAAAACGCGACGATTCACTTCATCGCCTTCTTGATCTTTCCGAGGATGTCGCTGCCGACGAGATTGTCCGCCGCCTGGAGCACCTTGCGGATCGTCTCGAGAACGTCGTCGCCTCCGCTCCAGTGCTCGCGCAGAATCGCCGCGTCGGTGTCGGTGAGCATTTTGTTCAGCAGGTACACGGCAAATACGAGATCGTCGATGTACCCGAGCGGTCCGATGAGTCCCTCGGGGATGATGTCGAGCGGGAAAAGGTAGTACGCCAGCCCGCTGCCGAGCATCACCTTGTTCTTCGCGCTCACGCGGCTGTCGTTGACGAGACGCCACAGCAGCACGAACACGTCCGGCGCGAGCATCAGGTACTCGCCGGTCTTGCCCACGGCCGATCCCTTCCCGTCGAGATAGCGACGGATGCCGTCGCGCATCCGGTCGTAAAAGCGGTTCGCGCGTTCGCGCGATACCGGCCCCGTGACCTCCGTGCTCTCGCGCATCGTCTCTTCGAAGTCCTGCTCAGACATGTACACCTCCCTCGGGAAGGTCAGCCCCGCCTCTGCCGAGCGTCACGGCGAGACCGCCGTCGATGATCCAGATCTTCTGAATGTCGGCGCTGACGAACGGTGGCAAGAAGCGGTCCAGCGAGACCACCAGCGTCGCGGGATCTTCATAGCGCACGAGCTCCTTCGGGAACTTGTCGCGCACGAGTCCGACCAGCAGCGTCGGCACCGGAATCGGTCCCGCGGAGATCCGCGCCAGGGGCACGCGCACGGTGGTTCCTCGAGCCTGGATCTCCGTGATGTCCACGGTGAACGGGATACTGATGAACTTCCGCACCGCCCCTTCCACGCGCAGCAACCCGTTCGCGAACTTCAGCTCCAGCCGCTCGATCATGGGGTCTTTGGCGACCATCTGGACCGCCATGGCGTTCACTTTCGCGCCGTCGATGCGGACCTCGATCGAATCCCATTCGATGAACCGCTTCACGATGGCCGCAGACTGTATCATTCGCCTCCGATGCCCAAGCGGTCCGACCTCAAAAGCATTCTCATCATCGGCTCCGGTCCCATCGTCATCGGCCAGGCCGTCGAATTCGATTACTCGGGAACGCAGGCCTGCAAAGCGCTGCGCGACGAGGGCTATCGGATCATCCTCGTGAACTCGAATCCGGCGACGATCATGACCGATCCGGAATTCGCCGATCGGACGTACATCGAGCCGCTCACGCCCGAATCGCTCGAGCGCATCATCGAGCGCGAGAAACCGGACGCGATCCTGCCGACCGTCGGCGGCCAGACCGGGATCAACCTCGCGATGGCGTTGTACGAGAACGGCGCGCTGGAGCGGCACGGAGTGGAGCTGATCGGCGCGAACTACGAGGCGATCAAGACCGCCGAAGATCGGCAACTGTTCAAAGAGAAGATGGTGAGCATCGGCGTCGACGTGCCGCAGTCGGCTTACGCGGCGTCGGTCGACGACGCCGAACACTTTGCGCTGCGCATCGGCTATCCGCTCGTCATCCGTCCTTCGTTCACGCTCGGCGGATCCGGCGGCGGCATCGCGTACAACGTCGAAGAGCTGCGGTCGATCGTCGCGCGCGGGCTCGAGCTGTCCCCTGTCCATCGCGTCCTCGTCGAGGAGTCGGTGATCGGCTGGAAAGAGTTCGAGCTCGAGGTCATGCGCGACCGCGCGGACAACGTGATCATCGTCTGCTCGATCGAAAACTTCGATCCGATGGGCGTGCATACGGGCGACTCCATCACCGTCGCTCCGCAGCAGACGCTCACGAACGACGAGTATCAGTCGATGCGCGACGAGGCCAAGCGGATCATCCGCGCCATCGGCGTCGAGACCGGCGGATCGAACATCCAGTTCGCCGTGGACCCGAAGACCGGCCGCCGCATCTGCATCGAGATGAACCCGCGCGTGTCGCGCTCGTCCGCGCTCGCTTCGAAGGCGACCGGCTTCCCGATCGCGAAGTTCGCGGCGCTGCTCGCCGCCGGCTACACGCTCGACGAGATCCCGAACGACATCACCAAGAAGACGCCGGCGTCGTTCGAGCCGTCGATCGACTACGTGGTGGTGAAGATCCCGCGGTTCTCGTTCGAGAAGTTCCCGAACACGCCGCAGCTCCTCAGCTTCTCGATGCAGAGCGTCGGCGAGGCGATGGCCATCGGCCGCACGTTCAACGAGGCGCTGCAGAAGGGACTGCGGTCGCTCGAGATCGGAGTGGCCGGCCTCGAAACGCACGGCCACACGCGCGAAAAGCTCACGGATCTCCTGCGCACACCGACCCCCGAACGGATCTTCGCCGTCGGCGACGCGCTCCGCACCGGAATGACGGTGGACGAGATTTACGCGCTGTCGAACATCGATCCGTGGTTCCTGCGCGAGATCCGCAAGATCGTGGAGCTGGAAGACGTAGCGCGGGCTTCAGCCCGCGCGGACGGGCTGAAGCCCGTTCTACGTCAACTCAAGCGCAACGGCTTCTCCGATCGGCAGATCGCAAAGCTCACCGACCGCACCGAAACCGACGTTCGCGCGGAACGCCACGCCCTCGGCGTGCGCCCCGTCTACAAGCGCGTCGACACGTGCGCCGCGGAGTTCGAGGCCACCACGCCTTACCTCTACTCCACCTACGAGACCGAGAACGAGGCCAATCCGACGGACCGCCGCAAGGTCATCATCCTCGGCTCGGGGCCGAACCGCATCGGGCAGGGGATCGAGTTCGACACCTGCTGCGTGCACGCGTCGTTTGCGCTGCGCGAGATCGGCTTCGAGACCATCATGATCAACTGCAATCCGGAGACGGTCTCGACGGACTACGACACGTCCGACCGGCTCTACTTCGAGCCGCTCACGCTCGAGGATGTGCTGGAGATCGTCGACCTCGAGAAACCGGAAGGCGTGATCGTGCAGTTCGGCGGACAGACGCCGCTGAAGCTCGCCAAGGCGCTTCACGAGGCGGGCGTTCCGATGTGGGGAACGTCGGTCGACTCGATCGACATCGCCGAAGACCGCGAGCGCTTCAACGAGCTCGCGAGCAAACACGACATCCGCGTTCCCGCGAACGGCACTGCGCTCAATGAGGCCGACGCGCTTGCGGTCGCGCGACGCATCGGATATCCCGTTGTCGTCCGCCCCTCGTACGTCCTCGGCGGGCGCGCAATGGCCATCGTCTACGACGATGACGCGCTGTCGAGCTACATGGTTCGCGCCGTCGAAGCCGCTCCCGGACATCCGATCCTCGTCGACCACTTCCTGGAGGACGCGATCGAGATCGACGTCGACGCCGTCTCCGACGGCGATCGGGTGATCGTCGCCGGGGTCATGGAGCACATCGAGCTCGCCGGCATTCACTCCGGCGATTCGACGACGGTGATCCCGCCGTACATCATCGGCCACCGCGATCAGGACAAGATCCGCCGCCGCACGATCGAGCTCGCGAAAGCGCTGAACGTGATCGGTCTGATGAACGTGCAGTACGCGATTCAGCACGGCGAGCTGTACGTGCTGGAAGTGAATCCGCGCGCTTCGCGCACGGTGCCGTACGTGTCGAAGGCGACGGGCGTTCCGTTCGCGAAGATCGCGGCGAAGGTGATGGCCGGCAACTCGCTGCGCTCCCTCGGACTCACTCACGAGCCGCGCGTCGACGGCTACTTCGTCAAGGCTCCGGTGTTCCCCTTCAATCGCTTCCCGCGCGAGGACACGCTTCTCGGGCCGGAGATGAAGTCGACCGGCGAGGTGATGGGCAGCTCGGACCACTTCGGCGAGGCCTACGCGAAAGCGCTCCTCGGCGCGGGAACGCGGCTTCCTCTCGAAGGAACGGCGTTCATCTCCGTCAACGACAACGACAAGCGTCCGCACGTCGCGCACCTCGCGCGCGAGCTGGCGTTACTGGGGTTCCACATCATCGCCACGGGCGGCACGCGCGAGTTTCTCGTCAAGCACGGCGTCGACGCGGATCTCGTCTGGAAGGTGCACGAGGCGCGGCCGAACATCATCGATCACATGATCAACGGAGAGGTGGCGCTGGCGATCAACACGCCGTTCGGAAAATCGGCGTTCGTCGACGACACCTACATCCGGCGCACCGCGCTGCAGCTCAACATCCCGTGCATCACGACGCTCACCGCGGCGACGGCGTGCGTGGAAGGGATCCGCTCGTTGAAGGAAGGCGTGAGCACGTTCGCGGCGCTGCAGGAGCAGCACGCCGCCAAAGCGGCTACGCCGTCACGTTGAGGAACACTTTCGTGTTCGCGAGCTCCGTCTTGAACTGATTGATCGCGCGCACGGTGTACTGCATGCGCTTTCCCGCGGCCGCGGGGAGTGCGCCGCCGGACATCTGACGATGCGGGCGCGCGCCGCCGGGCTTGCGCGTGCGGAAGACGGCCTGCGCGAACGGCGACGGTTTCTCGAGCTCGATCACGATCTCTTCGACGTTGACGTCCGCGCCGCCGAGGTAGCGGAAGTCCCACTCGATGCCTTCGCTGACGCGCACGGAGACTTCCATCGGATTGGCGATGACGTAGAAACGGCCCGCGCCCTGCTCGACGTCGATGCGCACGGGAACGGTGCGGACGGCGGGATGCGCGAGGTCGTCCTCGCGAATGAGGCGATCGGAAGACGCCGGCGGCGCTGCGACAGCCGAAGGCGCCTCGGCGCGCGCAGGTGCGGCGATGAACGACGCGGGCCGCGGCTTCTCGCTCGAGAGCCACGAAGCAGCGGGCGTTCCATTCGACAGCACACGCGGACGCGCACGGCGGCCGCGCTTCTTCTCCGCTTCCGGTTTCGCGGCTTTGGGAACGGCCGGGACGTTGGGTGCGACGGGAGCGGGAGCCGGCGCGGGCTTGACGGCCTTCAACTTGGGCGCAGCCTTCTCAGGTTTGGCGGCCGGTTTGACAGGCGGTTTCGCAGCCGATTTGGCCGCCGGTTTCGCGACTGGCTTTGCGGCCGGTTTCGCCTTCACCTTCGCGACGACCTTCTTGACCGCGGCCTTGACTGCCTTCGCAGCCGCCTTGACGACCTTCTTTACCGGCTTTGCAGCCTTTTTCACCGGCTTTGCAGCCTTCTTGGCCGGTTTCGGCGCCGCCTTTGCCTTCGGAGCAGGTTTTTTCGGGGCAGGCTTCTTCGGAGCGGGTTTGGAAGGTTTCTTCGCCGCGACCTTCTTCTTTGCTGCTTTTGGCGCGCTTTTCACGCGAGCCACGACCTTCTTGGCGGCCTTACTTCTTGCGGCTGCCGCCTTCTTCCCCTGCGCCTTCGCCATGTGAGATCTATCTCCGACCGTGGGCTAAAAATGGATGGCGCAATATAGCAGCGGTCGTCCGGAACACCAATGTTTTATTGGAACAGTCCGGCTACGGCAAAACCGCCATCCACCCCTATGACCTCCCCCGTGATGTACGAGGCTGCGGGGAGGCAGAGGAAGGCCACGAGCGAGGCCACTTCCTCGGGCTCGCCGATCCGGCCGAGGGGCGTCGTCGCCAGGATCTTCTCGAGACGGACCGGGTCTTGGAGGACCGGCTCCGCGAGCGGCGTCCGGATGTACCACGGCGCGACCGCGTTCACGCGGATCCCGTCTTTCGCCCACTCCGCCGCAAGGCCGCGCGTCAGATGCGCGACCGCGGCCTTGGTCATCGCGTACGGAATGCCCGTGCCGAGGTGGCGGAGCGCGGCGATGGAGGCGATGTTCACGATGCTCGCGTCACCCGACGCTTTCAAGAGCGGATGCGCGAGCCGGCAGAGCTCGAACACCGAGTCCATGTTCGTCTCGCGGATCTTCACGTACTCGTCGTATTCGTACTCGACCGCCTTCTTGCGGATGTTCGTGCCGGCGTTGTTGATGAAGATGTCGAGGCGATCGAGATTCTCGAAGATGCGCTTGCGGTCATCCGCGAGCGTGACGTCGGCGTTGATGTCCGCATCGTTGCGCGCCACGCGAATGACCCGCGCACCGAACCGCGCGAGCTCCTCGGCGACCGCGAGGCCGATGCCTTTCGTCGCGCCGGTGATGAGGGCGGTTTTGTTCGTGAGGGACCACCTATCCGATTTCACTCTTCAACACTCCCCGCAACTCCTCCGCGATTCTGCGGATCTGCGCCTCATCCTCACCCTCCACCATCACGCGCACGAGGTTCTCCGTCCCCGAATAGCGAACGAGGATGCGTCCGCGGCCATTCAGTTCCTTCATCGCCTTCGCGTGCGCGGCCTGGTACTTCGCCAGCGACTCGAGCGGCGGCTTCGACGCAACCTTCTCATTCAGCAGGAGTTGCGGCATGGGATCGAACGTGTGGAGCTGCGAGAAAGGCACGCCCATCTCGCCGAGGATGTGGCCGAAGACGAGCGCGGTGTGGATTCCGTCGCCGGTCGTGTGCACGGTGCGGTCGATGATGTGACCCGACTGCTCTCCGCCGAGGAGCGCGTCGTGCTGGAGCATCAGCTCGAGGACGTATTTGTCGCCGACATTCGCGCGCAACAGCTCGATGCCATCGGCTTTCAGTTGCTTCTCGAATCCGAAATTCGACATCACTGTCGTGACGACGCGCGGTTGGCGAAGGTACTTCGCCCACAGATAGATGATCTCGTCGCCGTCGCGGATCTTGCCTGCGTCGTCGGCGAAGATCGCGCGGTCCGCGTCTCCGTCGAACGCCACGCCGTAATCGGCCTGCTGTTCGACGACGATTTGCGCGAGATGCTCCGGATGCATCGCGCCGGCGTTCGCGTTGATGTTTCGGCCGTTCGGCGCGTCGTGGATGACGACGACTTCCGCACCCGCGCGGCGGAAGACTTCCGGCGCGATCTGAAATGCCGCGCCGTGTCCCGTGTCGAGCACGACCTTCTTGCCCTTGAGTCCCGCCGGGGGAACGCCGGAGATGAGGAAACGTTCGTACGCCTCGATGAGCTCCGCGTTCTCCGTCACCGGCTCTTTGGGGATCGCGACGTCTTCGCGGCGCAGCGCGCGCAACTCGTCCTCGATCTCCTCCTCGATCGCGTCTGCCACCTTCATCCCGTCGTGGCCGAAGATCTTCACGCCGTTGTCTTCGAACGGATTGTGCGACGCGGAGATCGAGATCGCCGCGGCGGCATCCGTCGTGCGGCAGAGATATGCAACCCCGGGAGTCGGGATGACCCCGACAAACACGGCCTGCGATCCGCCGGCCTTCAAACCAGCCGCCAGCGCGCGTGCGATCTCCGGTCCGGACTCGCGCGTGTCCATTCCGAGAAGCACCTGCGCTCCGTTCACGCGGTGCGCGAGCGCGACACCCATCGCATACATCGTCGCGGGATCGAGCGGGTACACGCCCGCCTTGCCGCGGATGCCATCAGTTCCGAAGAGAGCTCTCATTGATTTCCTGTTGTCGTTTCCGTCGCCGTCGTCTCCGTCGATTCCGACGGTGCGGCCGGTCCGACCTCCGCGAGCACCGGAACCGTGACCTGCGTCGTGAGCGGCGAGAGGACCCGCACCAGAGGCGAGTCGGAGATGACGGCGACGTTCTGCACGAACGGTCCCGTGCGGCCGGTCATGATAATGCGCTCGGTCGTCACCTCGGCGAGTTTCATGATCTGCGACGAAGGGCCGGAGCAAAGCGCGAGCGCCGGCTCGGCCGTGGCCTGTCCGACGATGAAGCCCGACGGCACGGTTCCCTCGAGATACGGACGGATCGGCACCGCGCGTTGCCGCAGTTGCTCCACGCGGAACCGCACCTTGCTCGGCTCGATCGAGACGACTTCGATGTCCTCGGGCACGTTGATGTGCTGCGGCCGAATGGTGATCTCGACCTCGCCCGGCTTGGTGATCGACTTGAGGTCGGCCGACGCCTCCAGGTTCTGCGAGACCAGCATGCGCAGATCGGACTTCCGTCCGCGCACGCGCACGGAGACACTGCTGAGAATGTCGGGCGTGGTGATGACCAGCGCCGGGTTCACGCCGACGAGCGAGAGCGACGCCGTCATCACGCGCTCGCGCATCTCCTCGCGCCGCGGCAGCGAGACGTACCACCAGAGGATGCACGCGAGCACGAGCGAGATGAGCTTCAGTCCGAGGTTCTTCATCGCGCCACTCCGAATCGCTCCTGCAGGATGCCGCGCAATTCGGTGCGATCGAGATGCTCGCGCAGAATACCGTCGGCGGCGATCGCCATCGAACCGTTCTCCTCCGAGATCACGATCACGAACGCGTCGCTTTCTTCGCTGAGTCCGATCGCCGCGCGATGACGGGTGCCGTGCGCGAGCGTCGGATCGGGCGTCGTGGTCAGCGGCAGGAACGCGTTGGCGACGACGATGCGGTTTCCGCGGACGATCACCGCGCCGTCGTGCAGCGGTCCGCCGGGCGTGAAGATCGCGACGAGCAGCTCGTTCGTCACTACCGCGTCGACCGGCTTCGCCCCGTCTTCATACATCCGCAGCGTCTGCCGTCCTTCGATGGCCATCAGAGCGCCCATCTGCTTCGCGGACATGAACTCACACGCGTGGAGGATCGCGTCGATCGGCACTTCACCCACCGGCCGGCGGAAGAAGAGCGCGAGCGGATCGCCGACCATGCGCGCCAGCGCGCGGCGGATCTCCTGCTGGAACAGCACGATCACGGCGAAGGGAATGTAGAAAAGGATCTGCCGCGAGATGACCTCGAGCGCGGAGAGCTCGAAGGCGCGCGCGACGAAGAACGTCGAGCCGAGGATGATCAGGCCGATGGAGATCTGCATCGCGCGCGTGCCGCGGATGAGCGCGAAGATCCAGTAGATGATGACGGCGACGATGAGGACGTCGATCGCGTCGCGCCACGTGAAGCTCAGCGACAGGAAGCGGTCGAAGACGTTCATCGCCGCGCCTCGATCGCGCCGAGGACTTTCAGGAAATCGACCGTCTCGCGTACGTCGTGCACGCGGACGATCGTCGCGCCGCCCCGATGCGCGGCGGCAACGGCGGCAAGCGAGCCGGGCATGCGCGCTGGTCCGGCCGCCTGTCCGGTGAGGTGGCCGATGAAAGCCTTTCGCGATGCGCCGATCACGACCGGCGCGATGCGCGTGAATTCTTCGCAGCGCGCAAGGATCTCGAGATTGTGGTCGAAGGTCTTCCCGAAGCCGATGCCGGGATCGATGAGGATCTGGCCCTCGGCGATCCCGGCGGCCATGGCGTCATCGCGCCACTCGCTCAGCTCGCGCGCGACGTCGTCGACGACGTTGTCGTAGTGAATGTCCTCCTGCATCGTTCGCGGCTCGCCGCGCATGTGCATGAGGATCACCGGCACGCCGCGTCGCGCCGCGAGCGAGCGCAGTTCTGGATCGTGCCGCAGCGCGCTGACGTCGTTGATGATGTCCGCGCCGGCATCGAGCGCGGCTTGCGCCACGCGCGCCTTGCGGGTGTCGATGGAGATCGTGACACTGCTCCGTTCGCGAATGCCTTCGATGACCGGGATCACGCGCTCGAGCTCCTGCTCGATCGAGACCGCCTCGGAACCCGGCCGAGTCGACTCCCCTCCGACGTCGATCATCGAGGCGCCATCCTGCTCCATCCGCAGCGCGGACTCGATCGCCTTCGCGCGATCGAAGTGAACGCCGCCGTCGCTGAAGGAGTCGGGAGTGACGTTGAGAATGGCCATTACGGACAGCGATGAACGATGAACGATGAACGATGAACCAGCACCGGGCGGGCGGGCGTTCATCGTTCATCTCTCATCGTTCATCGCTCGGGCGCAGCGCTACACGTCCCTCTCACGCCGAATGTGCGCCCCGAGGGCGTTCAGCCGCTCGTCGATCCGCTCGTATCCGCGATCGATCTGGTGCACGTTGTGGATCGTGCTTTCGCCTTTCGCGCACAGCGCGGCGAGCAGCAGGGCCATGCCGGCGCGGATGTCGGGGCTCGAGATCTCGCCGCCGTACAGGCGCGCGCCGCCGACGATGATCGCGCGGTGCGGATCGCAGAGGATGATCCGCGCGCCCATGCCGATCAGCTTGTCCGTGAAGAACAGGCGCGACTCGAACATCTTCTCGAAGATCATCACCGTCCCCTCGGCCTGCGTGGCGATGATGACCATGATCGACAGCAGGTCCGCGGGGAACAGCGGCCACGGCCCGTCGTCGATCTTCGGCACCGCGGCGCCGATGTCGTAGCGCACGCGGAGCTCCTGCTCCCTCGGCACGCGGATGTTCTTCCCTTCGATCTTGATCTCGATGCCGACCTTCTCGAGCATGTGCCGCACTGCGTACATGTGCTCGGGGACGGCGTCCTCGATCACCAGCTCGCTGCGCGTCACCGCCGCGAGGCCGATGTACGAGCCCACTTCGATGTGATCGCTGCTGATGACGAACTCACAACCGTGCAGCGACTCCACACCCTGGATGGTGAGCGAGTTCGTGGCGATGCCGTCGATCTTCGCGCCCATCTTGTTCAGTAGATGACAGAGGTCCTGCACGTGCGGCTCGGCCGCGGCGTTGTAGATCAGCGTCTCGCCCTCGGCGAGCACCGCCGCCATGATCGCGTTCTCGGTTGCGGTGACCGAGGCTTCGTCGAGGAACATCTTCTTCCCGACCAGCGCACGCGCGGACATCTTGTACTCGTACGCCGAGACTTCGATCTGCGCGCCGAGAGCCTCGAGCGCGAGGAGATGCGTGTCGACGCGGCGGCGTCCGATCGCATCGCCACCCGGCTTCGCGACGGATACGTTCCCGCAGCGCGCGAGCAACGGTCCCGCGAGCAGGATCGACGCGCGGATCTTCTTCGAGAGCTCCGTGTCGGGATTGCAGGAGATCTCGCCCTTCGCGGTGATACGAACGACGTTTGCCTCGAGACGCTCGACCGAAGCGCCGATGCCTTCGAGGATCTGCAGCATCACCCGGACGTCCTGAATGTCCGGCAGATTGCGCAGGACCACCGGCTCGTCCGTGAGAAGACACGCCGCAAGGATCGGCAGCGCCGCGTTCTTGTTGCCGCCGGGCCGGATCACGCCTTCGAGGCGCCGGCCACCTTCCACGATGAAGCGCTCAGCCATTCGGCGCGGATTGTATCCTCAGAGCGCAGAGCACAGAGGGCGGAGGGCAGAAGAGAACAAGTCGCGTCGTCTTTCTTCTGCGCCCTGCGCTCTGCCCTCTGCGCTCTGTTACCATCGGGACCATGCTCGTGGCTCCTCTCTCCTCCGGTTCGGCCGGTAACGCCTACTGGTTCGAGAGCGAGGGCACGGCGATCCTCGTCGATGCCGGCATCGGTCCGCGCGACACGAAGAAACGGCTCGCACTCCTCGGCCGCGACATCGATCGTCTCTCCGCGATCGTCGTCACGCACGAGCACTACGATCACATCCGCGGCGCGGAGAGGATCGCTCACAGGTACGAGGTGCCGATCTACCTCAGCCGCGGCACGCTCACCGCCTCGAACATCGACACCACCGATCTGAAGACGGTCGTGTTCGAGAACGACACGTCCTTCACCATCGGCGAGCTCCAGGTCCACGCGCGCAAGACCATTCACGATGCCGTCGACCCGTCGTGCTTCGTCATCGAAGCGCGCGACGGCACGCGCGTCGGCATCGCCAGCGACCTCGGATACGTGAACGGAGAAGTGATCCGTCACCTCAGCGGCTGCGACGGTCTGTTCTTCGAGTCGAATCACGACCTCGACATGCTGCGCGCGGGCAGCTATCCGTGGTCGCTGAAGCGCCGGATCATGTCGCGGTTCGGCCATCTCTCCAACGACGACTCCGTGCACGCGGTGCAGCGTCTGCTCGGCGCGGACCTGAAAACGCTCTGCATGATCCATCTGTCGCAGAAGAACAATCACGAGTCGATCGTCCGCGAGATGTGCACGCGTCTCCTTCGCCGCACCGGCGCGAGCATCGAGTTTTCCATTGCGAAACAATTCGAGCCGACGGGATTGTTCGACGTCGCGCGGCGCCGTCCGCGGACATCGCCTCCCGGCCAGATGTCCTTGTTCTGATTTGGAGTGCGGCAGCGGAGTACTCGCGCTGCCATGGCCCCTCGGCAGATCGCAGCTGCCGCTCTTCATTGCCGCAGCGTCGAGCTGCGGCCCCCGCCCGCGGCAGCTCGACGCTGCCGCATAAGGAAAGCGGCAGCTGCCGTTTCCCGAGGGGCTCAGGCGGCGCGAGTACTCCGCTGCCGCACTCCACATCCCACTCCTATAATGCGCGCCATGAAAGCGACCGTCACCGTCGAGCTGAAACCGTCCGTTCTGGATCCTCAAGGCAAAGCGATCGAGCATTCGCTCAGCTCGCTCGGCTTCACCGGCGTGGAAGATGTCCGTGTCGGCAAACTGTTTCGCATTACGCTTGCGGACAGTGGGCAGACACGGGAGAACGTCGAAATGCAGCTTCGACAGATGTGTGAGCGACTCCTCGCGAACACGGTCATCGAAAAATTCTCCTACACACTCGAGGAGTAGACTCGCCGCTCTCGTACTGCTCACTTCCGCGGCTGTGTCGCTGCTCGCCGCGGACCTCGCACCCGCACCCACCCGAGACAAGAAAGTAATCCGCCGCTGGACACTGTCCGGCGATCCGCGCGGAGTCGCCATCGGCGCGGACGGCACGGTGTACGTCGGTCTCGCGCAATCGCAATCCATTGCCGCGATCGATCCCGCGACGGGCGCGATCAAAAACCAGGTCGTCCTCGACTCCGCCGAGATCGCCGCGACGAAGGAGCTCGTCACGCTCCGCACGAACGCCGACCGCTCGCGTCTCTACGTCGCCAACGGATCGGATGAGAGCGCGATGATCCTCTCGCTCCCCGACCTCGCGGTCCTTCGCGAGATCACGATGGAGGGCGAGAGGATCCGCGACGCCGTCCCCGATCCGAAGGGACGCTACCTCTATCTCCTCGGACGCCGCGTGCACGTCTTCGACGCCGACGGCGACACGGAATTGCGCACGCTGTCCATTGAAGACCCGATGGCGATCGCCACGAGCTCGAATGGCGCGACGCTCGCCGTCTTCGCGACCCAGGATTTCGGCAACGCGAAAGCAACCGCGGTGACGCTGTTCGACACGAAGGTCTTCCGCGTCATCGCGCGCGAGCCGATGCAGACGGAGAAGCTGATCGAGTCGGCGATGTTCGCCGCGGGCGACCGCTCGCTCGTTGCGTTCAGTCGCGACTCGCTGTTCGAGAAAGCGGTGCCGTCGCGCCGCGAGCTCGTGAACACCAACCGCATCTGCCTCCCCGAGGGGAGCGGGCCGCAGGTCGCGACGCTTGCGGGCTCCGACACGCTCCTCGTTTACGGAGAGCGGCGCTGTAGCGCGAGCGGCGCGTTCTCCGGCTCGAGCCGCGGCGTCACGCCCGCGTCGCTGTACGGCGTGAGCGCATACGCGATCGCCTTCGATCCGATGACCAGTTCGCTCGTAGCCACCGATCGCGCGGGCTTCCTCACGATCTACAACGTGCCGCGGCCCGTGCAGGCGCGCTAAACTTCGCTCATGAAATTCGGCATCGTCGTCCTCCCCGGCTCGAACTGCGATCACGACGCGATTCACGTGACGAAGGACGTCCTCGGCGCCGATGCCGAAGTGCTGTGGCACAAGGACACGGACCTCAAGGGCGCCGATTGCGTGATCGTCCCCGGCGGCTTCGCGTACGGCGATTACCTGCGCGCGGGTGCGCTCGCGAAGTTCGCGCCGATCATGGAACCGATCCGCCGCCACGCGGACGCGGGCGGTCTCGTCCTCGGCATCTGCAACGGTTTCCAGGTTTTGACGGAAGTGGGTCTGCTGCCCGGCGCGTTGATGCGCAATCAGCACCTGCGCTTCCTCGGACGCGACGTCTTCATCCGCACCGAGGAAACGGACACGCCGTTCACGAACGAGCTCACGCTGGGTCAGATCATCCGCACGCCGATCGCGCACGGGGAAGGAAACTACTTCGCCGACGACGCGACGCTCGATGAGCTCGAACGCAATCGCCAGGTCATCTTCCGCTACTGCGACGACGAAGGCCGCCTCACGAGCGAGGCGAATCCGAACGGCTCCGCGCGCAGCATCGCCGGCATCTGCAATCGCGGACGCAACGTCCTCGGATTGATGCCGCATCCGGAGCGTTGCGCGGAATCGATTCTCGGCGACGCTGATGGCCTGCTCGTTTTCAAGTCCATCGCCGCATCGTTTGCCCGTGCGTAAGCTTCTCTGGGCCGCCTTTCTCGCACTCGCGTGTCAGACCGTGCCGCCGCCGGCGCCCGTCGACCTCGTCGTCATCGCGCCGCGCATGCTCGATGTCCGCAGCGGCAACATCCTCGAGAATCGCGCGGTCATCATTCGCGACGGACAGATCACGGCGGTCGAGGATTCTTCGTTCGTCCTGCGGCTCGCCGCGAAACAGCGCGTCACGCTGCCGGACGACTTCATCCTCCTGCCCGGTCTCATCGACGCGCACACGCATCTCGCGTGGACGGGCTCTCCGAACGAGGAAGCCGCGCGCGCGACGCTGATGGCCGGCTTCACGACCGTGCGCAATCCCGGCGCCACTGGCGACGCGGACGTCGTGCTCCGCACCGCGATCGAACAGGGTCGCGTCCTCGGACCGCGCATGCTCATCGCGCGCGGCGGCATCGGCAGCAAGGGCGGGATCTGCGAGGCGACGTTCGGCGAGCCCGGCGTCGATTCTCCCGACGAAGCGCGCATGCGCGTGCAGCAGCTCGTCGCGAAGGACGCGGACTTCATCAAGGTCTGCACGGGCGGCGGCGTCATCGGCGGTCCCGCGCAAGTCGCGGCGACGGAGATGAAGCCGGAGGTCATCCGCGCGATCGTGATCGAAGCGCGGAAACATGGGCGCAAAGTCGCCGCGCACGCGCAAGGCCCGGACGCAATCCGCAACGCCGCAAACGCGGGCGTCGACTCGATCGAGCACGGTGGCTTGATCGACGAAGCGACGGCGCGTTTGCTCGCGGAGAAACGCATCCCGCTCGTCCCCACCCTCGCCCGCCTCGCGCAGAACCCGAAGCTGAGCGAGGCGACGATCGCGCGCGTCCGCCGCGCCCGCGAGCTCGGCGTCCCGATCGTGTTCGGCACCGACGGAACGGTCCTCCCTCACGGCGAAAATGCGAAAGAGTTCGATGCGCTCGTCGCCATCGGAATGACTCCCATCGAAACGATTCGCGCCGCCACCCTCGACGCCGCCCGCCTCCTCGGCTGGGAACAGCGCGTCGGCGTGATCGAGCCCGGATTCGAGGCCGATCTCGTGGCGGTGAGCTCGCTGTCACCCGTTGAGGTGAAGCTCGTCATCGCGCGGGGGCGCGTGGTACGCGACGATCTACCTCAGCGATAGCGCGAGCGGCATTTCGTGCTTCCCGACGGGCGGAATCTCGCCCGTGAATGAAAGCCGGCCGTTGTCGAACCGCCAACTTCCATCGCTGCAGCGCGACTGTGCAATGACCGGCTCGCCGGCACGCGCGCGTAGAGCGTTCGCGGTCGCCTCCCGTTCCGCCTCGTAACGCAACGCCCGCGACCATGAGCTTCCGATGTTCGGCACTGCGATGCGTGCCGGGATGTTCCAATCCGGAATCGCTTTCCTCCTCCTCTGAAAAAACTGATTCCCATCGAAGCGGCATACCGTCAATTTCATGATCTCGAAGGCGGCTTCACGCTGATGCAACGCCAGGTTTCCCATGGAGACTCGGGCATAAGGTCGCGAAATCGATCCGACCGGACCGTTCAGCTCGTCCGGCCCGTGCCGCCAGGCCCCCCACGTTTCGTATTGCAGACCGCGAAGCAGCAGCCGGCGGTGATCGTCGGCGTGCAGCTCCGCGAGCCAGCCCGGCGCCGGTAGCGGCAGTTTCCACGCCGCGGCATTGACGCTTCGCGCGAGGCTGAGTGCGATGAGTTGCGAGATCAGCTCCGGTCGCGGCTGAAGACTGCGCTCGAGCAGGAATGCGGCGCGAAGGTCCTCCCAGGCAGCCGCGTCGCCACTCCGCGCGCGAATGAGCGCACGCGCGACGAGGACTCTCACCACGTTCAGATGCGCGAGCAGGTTCGGCAGGGGTGCGTCGAACTTCTTGTCGAGATCGATGGTCCACGCGATCTCGCGGCTCCGCAGGATGTGATCGCGGACCGCGTCGATCGCCGCTTCGTGCTTCGCAACGTACGCCGCAACAAGCGCAGGCGGGCCACCGATCGCAGGGACATTGCGTACGTGCTCTGTGTGGACGAACGCCGCGATTGCGTCACGCGTCGCATCGGGCTTGCTCTTCCTCATCTTGAAGTCGATTCCCAGCGGACGCGCGAGCTCCGCCAGTCGCAATGCCTCCGCGCTCGGCTCGCGTTTCGGAAAATGGGCCGGAAGTTGTTCGAGCGTCCCGAGACTCGCCGGCCACGGCTGGCGTCCGGCACCCTTCCACCCAGTCGTACTGCCGACCATCACAGCAAGGACCAGCATTGCCAGCGTACCGACGCCGATGAGCAGCAGCGGAAGAGCGCGTTTCACCTCCTCAGCCTATACAATCCGGCTCCCCTGGGAGGTCAGTACATGGCTCAAGAGATCGACGCACTCCTGCAGGAAAGCCGCGAGTTTCCGCCGTCCGAGGAGTTCCGCCGCGATGCAAACGTCAACGACCCCGCCGTCTGGGCCAAGGCCGCGAAAGACCGCGAGAAGTTCTGGGCGAACTGGGCCGAGCAGCTCGACTGGCACACGAAGTGGGACACAGTCCTCGAGTGGAACGCGCCGCACGCGAAATGGTTCGTCGGCGGCACGCTCAACGCGTCCTTCAACTGCCTCGACCGTCACCTCGAGAAACGCGGCGACCAAGTCGCGCTGATCTGGGAAGGCGAGCCGGGCGAAATCCGGCGCATCACCTACAGCGCGCTGCACGCCGAGGTTTCGAAGTTCGCGAACGCGCTCAAGTCCCTCGGCGTCACGAACGGCGATCGCGTCGCGATCTACATGCCGCTGATCCCCGAGGCCGTCGTGGCGATGCTCGCCTGCGCGCGCATCGGCGCGATCCACTCTGTCGTCTTCGGCGGCTTCTCCGCCGACGCGCTGAAAGATCGCATCCATGACCAGGCGGCGAAGCTGTGCATCACCGCGACCAGCGGATATCGCCGCGGCACGGTCGTTCCTCTCAAGAAAACCACCGACGCTGCCGTCGCCGACTGCCCTTCTATCGAGCACGTCGTCGTCGTCCGCCGCCGTCCCGAAGACGAAGTCCCGATGCAGGAAGGACGCGACGTCTGGTACCACGACGTCGTAGCGAGCGCCGAAGCGTGGTGCGAGCCGGAGTGGGTCGAGTCCGAGCACATGCTCTACGTGCTCTACACGTCCGGCAGCACGGGCAAACCGAAAGGCATCATCCACACGACCGGCGGCTATCTCACCGAGTGTCTCGCGACGACCAAGTGGGTCTTCGACCTCAAGGAAGAAGACATCTACTGGTGCACCGCGGACATCGGCTGGGTCACGGGGCATTCCTACGTGGTGTATGGTCCGCTCGCCGCGGGCGCGACGGTGATGCTCTACGAAGGCGCGCCCGACTGGCCGAAGAAGGATCGCTTCTGGGAGATCATCGAGAAACACAAGGTCTCGGTCTTCTACACCGCCCCCACCGCCATCCGCGCGTTCATGAAGTGGGGCGAGGAGTTGCCGAAGGCGCACGACCTGTCGTCGCTGCGTCTCCTCGGCACGGTCGGCGAGCCGATCAACCCCGAGGCGTGGATCTGGTATCACCTCAACATCGGCCGCGAGCGTTGTCCGATCGTCGACACGTGGTGGCAGACCGAGACCGGCTCGATCCTGATCACGCCGCTCCCGGGACTCGTGCCGACGAAGCCCGGCTCTGCGACGAAGCCGTTCCCCGGCATCGACGCGAAGATCCTCGACGAGCGCGGGAAAGAAGTGGAAGTCGGCGGCGGGTATCTCGCAGTGACTTCGCCGTGGCCGTCGATGCTGCGCGGCATCTGGGGTGATCCAGAACGCTATGTGAAGCAGTACTGGTCGAAGTGGCCGGGGATCTACTTCACGGGCGACGGCGCAAAGCGCGACGAGGACGGATACTTCTGGCTCCTCGGCCGCGTCGACGACGTGATGAACGTCGCCGGACATCGCATCGGCACGATGGAGGTCGAGTCCGCGCTCGTCGATCATCATTCCATCGCGGAGGCGGCGGTGGTCGGCATCGCGCACGACATCAAAGGCACAGGCATCGCCGCGTTCGTGATCGTCAAGGAATCGGAGCGCGCGCATGCGCTCGAAGATCCGGCGAAGTTCGAGCAGGAGTTGAAGGCGCACGTCGCGGAGAAGATCGGCGCGATCGCGCGGCCGGAGAAGATCCTCGTCACCGGCGATCTGCCGAAGACGCGCTCGGGCAAGATCATGCGGCGACTGCTGCGCGACATCGCGGAAGGCCGCGCGCTCGGCGACGTCACGACGCTCGCGGATCCGACTGTGGTGGCGACGCTGAAAGAAAAGTACGAGGAAGAAAGCTGAACAAAGTCGCACTGATCACCGGCGGCGCCCGCGGCATCGGCCGCGTGACCGCGATGCGCCTCCTCGCGGACGGCTGGTCCGTCGCGTTCACTTACGGCGCGTCGAAGGACGCGGCGCTTGCGTTCGCGAGCGAGTCGAAGGGCCGCGCTGCCGCATACGAGGCGGACGTGCGTGATCACGACGCGAACCGCCGCGTGGCCGAGGAGGTCGTGGCGAAGTTCGGGACGATCGACGCCTTGGTCAACAACGCCGGCGTGCGTCAGGACGCACTGCTCTACAACATGACCCCGGAGCAATGGGACGAGGTGCTGGACACGAACCTGCGCGGCACATGGTCGATGACAAAGGCCGTCGTGCCGGTGATGATGCAGCAGCGCCGCGGCGCGATCGTGAACGTGGCGTCGCTCTCGGGCATGCACGGCGTCGTGGGACAGACGAACTACTCGGCGGCGAAAGGCGCGACGATCGCGATGACGCGCTCGCTCGCGCGCGAGGTAGCGCGCAGCGGTATCCGCGTGAACTGCGTCGCGCCGGGACTCGTCGAGACGGACATGATCGCGGCGCTCGACGAGGAAGTGAAACGCGAGATGATCCGCCAGATCCCGATGCGCCGCGCCGTCCGCGCGGACGAGGTGGCCGCCGCCATCGCCTTCCTCCTCTCCGACGAGGCGAGCGGAATTACCGGACAGGTGCTGGCGATTGATGGCGGCGCCAGCGCATGATGGGTCCCTACTTCTCCGTCGCCATTCCGACCTACAACCGCCTCGACATGCTCGTCCGCGTCCTCGACGCGCTCGACCGTCAGGTCGACGCACCGCCTTTCGAAGTGATCGTCATCAACGACGGCTCGAAAGACGACACCGAACGCGTGATGTCGCAGCGCAAGGGGATTGTCTTTCGCTCGCAGGCCAACGCGGGACCGGGAAACGCGCGCAATCACGGCGTCTCCCGCGCGGTCGGACGATTCATCGTCTTCATCGGCGACGACACCGTGCCCGAGCCGCGCTTTCTGTTCGAGCATGCACGAGTGCATCGCGAGTCGGGCGACGATCCGATGATCGCGTGCCTCGGCTACACCGGCTGGCCTCGGGGCGAACGCGTCACGGCGTTCATGGACTACATCAACGACTACGGCCTGCAGTTCGGCTACAAGCTGATCGAAGACGGCGCGGTCGTTCCCTTCAACTTTTTCTATACGTCGAACATCTCGATCGATCGCGAGTTACTGACGGCGCACCCGTTCGACACGACGTTCCCCTCGGCCGCATGGGAGGACATCGAGCTCGCGTATCGTCTCGACGAAAAAGGACTGAAGATCCACTACAACGCGCGCGCCGTCACCCGGCACTATCACCCGATGAACATCGACTCTTTCGCGCGCCGGCAGTACACGGTCGGGAAGTCGGGAGCGATCTTCTTTCAGAAGCATCCCGAGCTCGGACACTTCCTCGGCGTGCACGAGCTGGAAACGCGAACGCTCGCGGATGAAGCGCAACTCGCGAAGCTGCGCCGGAAAGCACGCCTCGGAGAACGGTTTCGATTGCTCGCGCGGTCGAATGTCTTCGAGACGCTGATGAGAGAGCATTATTTGCGCGGTCTCCGCGACGGGCTCGGCGGAACGATGAACGCGGAACGATGAACGATGAACGGAGCCAAGATCGCGCCTTTGTTCATCGTTCATCGTTCATCGCTCATCGTTACTAATCATGTTCATCACGTTTGAAGGCCCCGAGGGCTCCGGCAAGTCGACGCAGCAACAGCGTCTCGCAGCGTTTCTGCGCGAGCGCGGGCGCACCGTCGTCGTGACGAAGGAGCCGGGCGGCACGCCGCTCGCGGACCGCATCCGCGCGATCCTGCTCGACAGCGCCTCGGTCATCGATCCGATCGCGGAGGTGTTTCTCTTTGCGGCTTCGCGACGTCAGCACACGACCGAGATCATCGAGCCGGCACTCGCGCGCGGCGAGGTCGTCCTCTGCGACCGCTACGCGGACTCGACGCTCGCGTATCAGGGTTTCGGCCGGTTGATCGACCTCGATCGCCTGCGCGCGCTGAATGACTGGGCCACCGACGCGCTGAAACCGCACGTCACGCTGTTGTTCGATCTCCCGGAGGAGACGGGGTTGCGGCGCGCGCGTTCACGGAATGCCGACGCTCCGCAGGACGAAGGACGCTTCGAGGCCGAGGACCTTCGCTTCCACCGGCGCGTGCGCGAGGGATATCTTGCGATGGCCACCGCGGAGCCTGGACGTTTCGCGATCATCGACGCGGACGGCACGATCGACGAAGTGTTCGCCCGTACTCTCGAGACGCTGCGCGCGCGCGCGCCACAACTCTACTCATGACCACGACGACTTCACTCCTGCTGGACACCGCACGGCGCGGCGAGCTGCATCACGCGATCATCCTGCACGGGCCCGCGCCCGCGCTGCTGCGCGATCTTTCCGTGCGGCTGGCGAAGACGCTCAACTGCGTGAACGACTCGACCGGCGACGACTGCGCGTCGTGCCTGCGCATCGATCGGCGGATGCATCCCGACGTGCACTTCGTCGAAGCGGCCGAGGACAAGAAGCTCATCTCGATCGAGCAGATCCGCGACATCGTCAGTGAGGCCACGCTTCGCCCTTACGAAGGCCGCACCAAAGTCTTCATCATCGATCCCGCGGATGGCCTCAGCGTCTCGGGCTCGAACTCTCTTCTCAAAACTCTCGAAGAGCCAACGCGCGACACCACGTTCGTTCTCCTGACCCGCTCTCCCGACTTGCTGCTGCCGACGATCAAGTCGCGCTCGCAGCAAATCTACGTCGGCGACACCGAGCGTCCGCTCACCGGTCCGCGCGAGCTGTTGCGCATCCGCCAGGTCGCGCTGCTGGACGAAGGGGAAGACCTCGCCGGCACGATCCTCGATCTGCTTCATCGCTACGCGACGCGCGGCGAGAGTGCTGCGCTGCTCGCGCTCGCGGCGATCATCGCCGATCATGACGACGTGAAGGACGCGATCGCGCTCCTCGGCGCGATTCTGTGCGACGTCGTGGCGCTCGATCCGGCCGAGTCGGTCGATCCGCAAAAGCTGGCCGAGATCCGCGAGCACATCCCCCGCGAGCGTCTCCTCGTCGCCGCGGACGCAGCCATGGCCGCGATTCGCTGGCTGACGGTGAACGCGGATGTGCGGTTGCTGGCGGAGAGTGTCGTAGCCGCGCTGGTGGCGTAAAAACGTAGGGCGTGGCTTCAGCCCGCCTCTCGGCGGGGAGGGCGGGCTGAAGCCACGCCCTACACATGAAACCGGTTACAAAAGGAGACCCCGCCGTTTCCGGCGGGGTCTGTGGGGCAACTTACTGGATGGGGCTGGGCGCGAACGCACTCGGGTGGCGTGCTAGATGGGTCGGTAAGATTCAAGGAAGCGTTCTAGAGGGAGTACAACATTTGGCAGGCTGATACAGCAGAAAGCGGCTCTCGCCTGCCCATCCAGTAAAACAATGTTCATCGTTGGCGGGCATTATCGCACGACTCTTTCGACTTTGTGAAACTTTTCTCAATGTGACCGGAATGTGACAAGCCTTTGAGACACTGACAGATACGGCACATTTGGTGATCGATCAATTGTGTAAACCCAAACGACCGTTCGGTCCAGGAAACTTCCCGTTCCACAAAGAATGAACGATCGTTCACTCTAACGTGACGCCGGTTCCACTACACCGAGGAGAGGCGTGATCGACTTCGCGAGGGACACATGACCGGCGAGCGTCTCGGCTGGAGTGCCGTTGATCAGCACCCGCACCCGCCGCGCGTCCGCGAAATTCGCGGTCAGACTGTGCACCAGCGAGTAGATGGACATCAGCTCCTGATGACTTCCGGTTCCCCATCCCTGCGTCAGGGTGGTTCCGCCGAGGTCGACGATGACCGTCCCGCCCGGGAGCAGATACGCGCCGCGGACGACGGTATCGACCGGGAAGAGGCGTCCGAGTTTCGAGGTCGGCGCCGGACCTTTCAACAACTCACGCACGACGACCGGGATCGCCGCCGCGGGGCTCTCCGGCAACGCGATGTTCCGCGGCTCCGCTGCCAGCAGCATCTGCGAGGACTCGAAGTAGAGCCGCACCTGGCGCACGCTGACCTTGTTGGCCGCGTTCAGGTTCACCGGCGTTTCGCTTTTCTTCTTGCACGCACCGGCTACGACGAGGAGCGCAACTGCTGCAAGTGTCATCCCGAGCGTGAGTCGAGGGACCCGGGCGGGAGGGGCGGCAGGAGCGACGTTCGCGCCCCTCCCGCCCAGGTCCCTCGACTCACGCTCGGGATGACAGCGGCAACTCACTCCTCTTCCGTCCTGGTCGCCGGAGCGGTTGTCGTGGTCGTGGTCGTCGTCGCGGGAGGCGTAGTCGCTGATGCGGGCGCTGGCGCCGGCGCGGCCGGCCGAATCACGCCGATGCGCGTCTCGTAGTCGGTCTTGTACCGCACGACCGCGCGTGTGATCGCCTCGACCATGACGCTCTGAAACGCGTCCGTCTTCAGCTTCCCCTCTTCCTCGGCGTTGCTGATGAATCCCACTTCGACGAGTGCGGCCGGCATCGTCGCGCCGATCAGCACTTTGAACGGCGCCTGCTTAACGCCGCGGTTCGCGACGCTCGTGGCCGCGTTCAGCTCTTCCTGAATCGCCTGCGCGAAGCGGCTCGACTCGTCGATGTACGCCTGCTGCGCGAGGTCCCACAGGATCATCTTCAGATCGCTCGACGCATCGGCCGCGGCCGACGCGTTCTCCGTCTCCGCAGCCTTCTTCGCCAATTCGTCCGACGCCTCGAGCGACAGGTAATACGTCTCCGATCCCTTCGCGTCCTTCACCACCGCGGCATTCATGTGTACGGAGAGGAACAGGTCCGCCTTGTATTGATTCGCGATGGCCGTGCGCTGATCGAGCGACACGACGCTGTCGTCTTCGCGCGTCATCACGATGCGCGCGCCGGTCTTCGACGCGAGCGACGCGGCCAGCTTCCGCGCGACCGCGAGCGTCACGTCCTTCTCGAGCAATCCACCCGGTCCCACGGCGCCGACTTCCTTCCCGCCGTGACCCGCATCGATCACGATCGTGCGGATGCCGGGGAGGTCCGCGGCGGGCCGGAATCCCGGCAGCGGTAGCGGCGATCCCGGCGTAGGCGCTGCGGCTTTGCGCAGATCGAGCACGACGCGCGGCGGGCTGTCGAGTTGATATGCGTCGCCGACGACGTCCGCCGCAGTGAGCTGGATGCGCAGGTCGCTGCCCACGAACGTCACCTTCGCGATGTGCGGATCCTCGTAGACCTGCTCCGGAAGCGGACGCACCGGAACCTTGAAGCGCACGACATAAGCGTCCGGCTCTCTGAGGATCGCGTACTCGCCCTGCGCGCTGAGCGTGAGGACGATCTTCGAGATCCCCTCCACGTTCGCCACCGACACCTGCACGCCGACGGCATCCCGCGTCAACGGACGGAGCGAGAGCACATGCGCGCTCGCGTCCCACGCAACATCGAGGGACGCCGTCTTCGCGAGCAGCCCCTGATAGAACTGCCACGGCACGTAGGGCTTGCCCTCGATGATGATCGCCGGCACCGGCATCTCGATCAGGTCGTCGCGAATGACGCCGTAGCGCGAGTCGGGGCCGAACGCCGCGACGTTGTTGCCGATCGCGACTTTGAATCCGTTCGCATCCGGCGTGAGCGTTCCGCCGAGGGCGGTGGTCACCTCTTCCGCGGAGACGTAAGTCTGTCCCGATTGCTCGATGAACGTGAACGGGCGGTCGCCCGCGGACGTTCGCAAAGTGCCCTGTCCGGACACCTGCGCGAAAACGATCGAGGCGAGGGTGAGAAGAGCGAGTGCACCGAGAGGCAGGAGACGTTTCATAGCGACGGCAAGGTGATTATTGCACGCTCTTAACCGCCCTGACGGGCGTGGTACGCTCCGAACATGCGCCGCCTGCTCTTCCTGTTCGTGCTTCTGCTGCTCGCCGCCTGCCGAGCCGGCGAAAGCCCGGAGCGCATGAGCAGCGGCCCCGTCAGCGTGCGCGGCTGGATCCTCGACGTGAAGGGCGCGCAGCGCGGCGAGACGATCGAGCTGGAGCTCGCGCGCCGCTCGGTGCTCTTTCAGTCGTCGTCGGTCTGGGTGGAGGACGTTTCTTACGCGTCCGGCGGCATCGCCGAGAACGGTGCGTTCATCGTCCTCGACGTCCCCCCGCAGAACGCAATTCTCGGATTCAACGCACCCGGCGCGGAGACCGCGAAGGTCACCCTGGCGAACGTGCCCCCCTACGCGGACGTTTTCATCCCCGACCTCATTCTCGAAAACGGCGGCGCCACCGTGCTCGATCCGAAGAAGATCGTCGTGCGCGTGTCGGGCAACGTGTCGAAGCCCACACCGACCGGATTGATGGCGACCGTCGCGGGACACAGAGTGCCGGTGATCGAGGTGCCGCTGATCGCGATGGAAGATCGTCGCGATTATCCGAGCGTGCCCGGATACCGGCCGGTCGCGATCGTGCGCTAGCCGGCACGGCCGGCTGCGCTGGTTGCTTCGCCGGTGCACGTGCGGCTGCCCAGTCGGTACGTTCTGTCGCGCAAACCTACCTCCGCTGTCATCGATACCGCTCCGCGTCCTCCACATTCCCCATCGCACGCAGCGCCTCCACGATCGACTCCTTTGCCCGCGCATGCGTCGGCTCGATCTCGAGCGTGCGACGGAACGCGTCGATCGCGCCGGCGACGTCGCCGCACTCGCGGCGTGCCTCGGCGAGCCGGAACCATGCGGCGGCGAGGTTCGGACGTGTGGCGAGTGCCCGCTCGTACAACGCGATCGCCTCTTTCATCCGTCCGCGTCCCGCGAGAAACACGCCCGCGTTGAACGTGGCCTCGGGACGTTCGAGCGTCGAGAGCAAGCGAATCGCCTCCTCGGTATCGCGCGTGAGCGCGGCGCGCGCAATCGCGCGCCACTCGATCGCGAGCTCCTGCTTCGGATCGCGCGTGAGAATCAGCGTCGTCGTCTCGTCGAGCTCTTTCCAGCGCCGCTGCCGCAGTTGCCCGGACGCGAGATCGAGATACGGCTCGAGCTCCGCGGGCTTCCGCTCGCGCATGAGCTGCTCCAGCCGACGCACCGAGCCCGCGTTTGCGCCGCCGGTCGCACGGACGAGGGCGACCATGTTGTACAGCTCATCCGGTGAATCGACGCGCGTGATTGCGGGCTCGCGCTCCTCGCGCGCGGCCAGCAGCTCCGGACCGCCGGGCGTCCGCCGGATGAAGTGATCGGTCATCACCGTGTGCACGACGTCCTGCGGCCGCCGCTTCGGCATATGACACGACGTGCAATCCTCGGTCACCCGATGCGGCGTCGTGTGACACGACATGCACGCCTTCCGGTAATGCGCGGGGTCGGTCACCTTCCGATGCGGGTCGTGACACGTGAGACAGCTGAGCCGCCCTTCGCTCTCCGTGAAACAGCGGCTCTGCTCGAGACGATACGGATGATGATTGATCTCGAACCGCTCCGCGCGCGGCATGCCTTCCTCATCGATGTCCAAGCGATGCGCATACGCATCGAGTGGTTGACCGGGACGGAACGAATAGAGGTCCCGCCCGAACTTGCGCAGCCCGGAGATGATCACCGTCGGCTGCATGTGGCACTCGTAGCAGATGTCGTTACGCAGGCGCGTGCCGAGGCGAACGGGATTGATGATCGTGTCGCGAGTCTTTGCTTGCACGTGCTTCGCGCCCGGACCGTGGCAACGCTGGCAACCGATGCCTTCCGGCAGCGCGCGCGGAAACGTCTGCGACCGCCAGTACGACAACTTCTCCTCGGGCGCCGCCGCGTACGCGTTGTGGCAGAACATGCATTCGTGCCGCACGCGGCGCACGACGCCGTCGTGATCCGCGCGGTCGTATCCCGGCGCCATCCGCCACTCGTGCGTCGCCGTGTACCAGGAGATCGGAAGTTGATACAGCTCGCCGCCGGGCGTGGCGTAGAGATACGTCCGCGCGTGATGTCCCGAGCCGAGGATCCAGTCGACCTTCTGCTCGAAGACGTGGATCTGCGCGCCGTCGGCCGCGAGCTGATAGCGGCGAAAGACGATCTCGTCGCCGCGCCGCCGCATCTCGAAGTACTGCCGCGAGCGCTCGTGAAAGTACGGCGGCGCCTCGAAGTTCTCGATGAACACCTGCGCGCGCGGCCTGTAGAACGACTTCGCCATCCCGACGTGCTGGTAAGTCTTCGCGCGATCGGCGTGGCAGTTCGCGCACACGGCATCGTCGGCGTAGCCGCTCAGCAGCAACGCGGCGAGCGTGAGGAGCATTGATGGAGTTTACGACGTCACGATCTCGCAGAACTTCTTGAGATCGATGTTCCCGCCCGAGACGACCGCGACCACGGGTCCTTCCTTCTCTTTCAACGCCGCCGCGACGCCGAGCGCGCCCGCGCCTTCGGCGATCACGCGGGTCTTGGAGGCCATGAGCTTCATCGCCTGCCTGACCTCGTCCAGCGTCACGACGATCGAGCCGTCGATCGCGTGCCTCAGCCGCTCCCACATCCGCGGGAAGATGCTCTTCCCGCCCGCGCCGTCGACGAACGACGCTTCCCATTTCTCGAACACCTGCGGCGCGTTCGCGGCGAAAGAGATCGCGCCGGGCGAGGCGGTCTCCGGCTCCGCGCCGAGGACTCGCACGTGCGGCGCGACCGCGTGGATCGCGCTGCCGATCCCGGTCGTGAGTCCGCCTCCGCCGATCGCGGCGATGACGGTCTTCACGTTCGGCAGGTCTTCGATGATCTCCAGCCCGCACGTGGCGTTGCCGGCGATGAAGTCGTGATCGTCGAAGGGATGGACGAACGTTCCCTCGATCCCCGGGAACGCGCGCTCTTCCATCGCGTTCCAGCAGGCGTCGAAGGGCGCCTTCACGAGACGCGCGCCGAGGTTGCGCATGCGCTCGATCTTCGTCTCGGGTGCGGTCTCGATCACGAGCACCGTGCATGGCACGCCCGCCGCCCGCGCCGCGTACGCGACACCCTGCCCCGCGTTGCCCGCGCTGATCGTCCACACGCCCTTGCTCCGCTCCTCGGGCCCCAGCAACGCCACCGCGTTCGCCGCGCCGCGCAGCTTGAACGCATTGATCGGCTGCAGGTTCTCGAGCTTCAACCAGATCTCCGGCGCGCCTTCCACTCCGTGCAAAAGACGGATGAGTGGCGTACGCGTGATCACACCCGCGATGCGCTCGCGCGCGGCGCGAATATCGTCGAGGGTGATGGGACGGACGGGCGGTGGGGCGGTCGGCATCGTCGCGGATTGTAGTCCCTACGTTCCCGCTGCGGCGGTGATGCGCCGGGTGGCCGGGTCCTGAAGAAACGCGACCACGCCCATCGTCTTCGTGAGCGTGATCCGCACCCGTTTCTCGACGATTCCCTTGACCGTCCCGGCGCTCTTGAGCGTTCGCACGATCGCGTCGTTCGTCTGCGTGCGTCCCGCGTTTTCGCCGTTTGTGATCTTCGTCGTGACGCCGTTCTCGTATGCGACGACGATCAGCTCCGCGGGCTCTTTCGTCTGCGCGAGCACGACGACTTCGTTCCCCTGAACGGTCAGCGACACCTTCGCTTCCGGCTTGCGCTTCGATTCCTGCGCGATCGCGCTGCGGATCTGGAACGTGCTCGAGCCGACCAGTTGCCGCGAGCCGTTGATCACGAGCTGCGGCGTGTACGCGCTTTCGAGCTTCATCGCGCGGACATATTCGCCTTGGCGCTGCGACCACTCGCGGGACGAGAACGGGTCTCGCCAACCGAGATGGTTCCAGTAGTCGACGTGGTACGCGAGCGGGATCACGTGGAGATCGCGATCGTTCGCGAGCTGCCGCAGCAGCTCGTCCGCCGGCGGGCAACTCGAGCATCCCTGCGATGTGAAAAGCTCGAGGACGACCGGCTCGCTGCCGCCCCGCGTTTGCGACTCGACGACCATTACGATGGCGGCCACGACCGTCACTGCTAGAATCGCGCTCATGCGTCTCATCACTCGCTCCGATTTCGACGGCCTCGTTTGCGCCGTGCTTCTTCGCGAAGTGGAACAGATCGACTCGGTCGATTTCGTCCATCCGAAGGACGTACAGGACGGAAAAATCCAGGCCGGCAAGGACGACATCCTCACGAACCTGCCGTACATGCAGGGCGTCGGGCTCTGGTTCGATCACCACTCCAGCGAGATCGTGCGCAACGAGATCACGGCCACGTACCGCGGCCGCTTCGAGATCGCACCCTCGGCCGCCAGGGTCGTCTACAACCATTACGCCTCGCCGAAGCTGAGCAAATACGACCGCCTGCTCGAGTCGGTGGACAAGTCGGACGCCGCGCAGTTGTCGATGGAAGACGTGCAGCATCCGTCGGGATGGATGCTGTTGTCTTACGTGATGGACCCGCGCACGGGCCTCGCGTATCACCGCGAGTACCGCATCGGCAATCGCGAGCTGATGGCGAAGATGATCGACCTCATCGCGCAACATCCGGACGATCCCGACACCGTGCTCGCGGATCCCGACGTGAAGGAGCGCATCGATCGCTATTTCGCGCAGCAGGAAGAGTTCGCGCGCGTCACCCGCGAACGCTCGCGCGTCGACGGCAACGTCATCCTCACCGACCTCCGCGGCCTCGGCGAGCCTCCCGCCGGCAATCGCTTCCTCGTCTACACGATGTTCCCCGACGCGAACATCCAGGTGCGCGTATTCGACGGACGCAAAGGCGAGTTCGTCGTCTGCGCGGTCGGCCACAGCATCTTCAATCGCACGTCGAAGACCGACGTCGGCGCATTGATGGACAAGTACGGCGGCGGCGGTCACCGCGGCGCCGGCACCTGCCAACTTCCGCTCGCGGATGCGGACGCGAAGATCGCGGAGATCGTGGAAACGATCAAGCGCGACGGGTGACGAAATTGCCCCTCGGAGATGTTCCTTGTTCCGAGGTACCCTCGGACGCATGAGCAATCTCTATGAGGATTACCGCGAGATCGACAACTTCCCCAACAAACTGGATTTTCTGATCGAACTCGTTCAGTCGGCTCCACGTCGTGTGTTTCTCACGAAGTCGGGGAAGGTCCAGGCGATCGTCATCAGTCCGCGCGACTACGAGGATCTCTGGAACATCGAATTCGAGCGCGACATGAAACGCGGAGATGAGGAAGAGGAGCGCGGTGAAGTTCACTCCTCGGAAACCGTGATGCGCGACATCGAGGAGATCATCCGCAGACATCGCGAGCCGCAGCAATGAAATGTGAGTGGACGACAACCGCGCGTCAGGAGTTTGCTCGCGCCTTCGAGGGCTTGTTCGAGAAGAACCAGACAGCTGCGTTGGCGTGGCATGACGACGTCGTTCGTATGATCGAGATGATCGAGAATCATCCTCAGATCGGTCACCTTCACCGGCGTCAAGGCAAAGGCGAGTTTCGCGAAGTCATCGTCGGCCGTTACCGCTTCATCTATCGCGTTGCTCCGGACGTTCTCAAGATACGACGCATTCTCCACGTCCGCCGCGATTACGACCCGATGTACATTCGCGAAGGCTACCCTCGCGGATGGCCGGCGTTTGCCTACGATTAGGCCGCTTTCTTCACCATCTCCGTCGGAACCACGACCACCTTCTTCCTCCACCCAGCAGTCTGCACGAGCGCGACGCCGGCAAGAATCACGGCCATCGCGACGATCGACACCCACGTCAGCGACTCGTCGAGGATCAACCAGCCGAGGAACACGGCCACGACGGGATTCACGTACGCGTAGAGCGCCGTGTGCGTGGTGCGCATGTGCGCGAGCGCGAAGACGTACGCGCTGTAGGCGATGATCGAGCCGAAGATCGTCAGGTACACCAGCGCGCCGAGGGTGCGCGGCGTCACGACGAAGCGCGACGCTTCGCCGATCGACAGGCCCACGATCGACACGATCAGGCCGCCGAACAACATTTGCAGCGCAGCGGACGACAGCAGCGGCACGTGCTTCAGTTTGTATTTCGCGTGCGCGGAGCCGTACTGCCAGCAGGCGCCGCCGATCTGAATCGCAAGCGCGCCGAGGAGAAACGCGACGCTCCACGTCGCGTCCATGCCGCCGCCGGGCGTGACGAGCATCGCGACGCCGATGAAGCCGATGAACATGCCGATGCCGCCGCGAAGATCGAGACGCTCGCCGCCGGAGCGGAACGCTTCGATGATTGCCATCCAGAACGGCGCGGTCGCGACGAACAGCGCGGCCAGACCACTCGGCACCCACTGCTCGGCCCACACCACCGCGAGGTTGCCGACGCCGACCATCAGAAAGCCGACGAACGCGAGTCCCGCGAGCGTGCGGAAGTCCCGCGGAATCGCCTCGCCGCGCAGACGCGCGATGAGCAACATGATCAATCCCGCCGCGGTGAACCGCGTGCCGGTCAGCAGCAGCGGCGGAATCGTCTCGAGCGCGATGCGGATGAAGAGGTAGGTCGTGCCCCAGACGAGGCAGACGATTGCAAACGCTCCATAGGCTACGGCTTTTTCGTGTTTCACTTCGTGCTCCCCAGATCGATGCCGCCGACCTTCTCGCAATGCGTTTCCATGACGATGGTCGTACGAGTAGATAACCCGTGCTGCGACGTCAGCGTTTGCACGAGCGTGTTCAGGGCGGCGATCGACTCGGCGCGCACCTTCAAAAGGAAGCAGTCCTCGCCCGCAACCGTATGTACCTCCAGCACTTCTTCGCGCTGCATCAGCTCCTGGAACTTCTTCCACGCCGCCGGCGCCATCGTCGCGCTGCGCGCGGAGACGAATGCGGTGATGTGGCGGCCGAGGGCAGTGGGATCGATGACCGCGGTCGTCCCGCGGATCACGCCCTGACGCTCGAGCTTGTCCAGCCGGTCCGCCACCGCCGGGCGCGACAGGCCGATCTGCTCGGCGATCTGAGCGGCGGGCGTCCGTGCGTCCTTCAGGAGCAGGTGGACGATGCGAAGGTCGAGCTCATCCAGTTCGACGGCCATACCATCAATATGGCGTCGAATCGCAGGTTTAGCAAGTCACAAACCTGCGAACCGTCAGAAGTTGAAGGCCGAGCGCTCTAAACCATGGATGCGAGCGGCAGCCCCAGCGCGAACCGGCGGGGCATGGCCGGGACGCGATGGATGTGCAGGCGTGGGTAGCGGAAGTCGCTGCGGCGGCTGGCGGCGTCGAGCAGGTCGCGCTGGAGATACTCCACTTTGACCGGACGGGCAGGGTCGTCGATCAGGCGGCGGAGCGAGGCGCGGTTGAACACGATCGTCTTCAGCTTCATGCCGTCCGCGCGCACCGAGTACCGGATGGTGTGTTTCTCGGCTGAGCACGCACGCACGATGTCGGCCGGCAGGACGCTCACGATCTCTTCGGCGAGGCGGCTTTCGTCGTTCTTTGTAGTCTGCGTTCTCATGCTGTAATAGACGCTGAATCCGGACGAAAGTTTTGTCCGCGACTGCCAAATCCCGGTGAACGCCCCGTCAAGACTCGTTACATTCACCCCCCTCGGACGCCAGGCCGAGGCGAAGGACGACGAAACGCTGCTCGACGTCGCCCGCCGCGTAGGCGCCCCTCTCGCGAACTCCTGCGGCGGCGTCGGCGTCTGCGCGCGCTGCAAAGTGCGCGTGGTCGCGGGCACGGAGAACCTCAGCCCCCCGACCACGATCGAGGTGAGATTCGGGAAGGGATTCGCCGAGGGGGAGAGAATGGCGTGTCAGGCGGTGGTGAATGGCCCGTGCGAGGTCACGACGACGTATTGGTAGGTGTGGAGTGCGGAGGCAGCGCCTCCGCTTTCGTATTCGCGTGAATGGGAAAGCGGAGGCGCTGCCTCCGCACTCCACATCAATCCTCCGTGTGGCTGATCGCCTCCGTCGCCGCTGGCCCCCAGGTCTCGTTCCCCGGCACCTCGAAGTACAGCGGCTTCCTCGTCCGCGGATGGTTTCCGAGCTCGTTCATCGTCGCGGCGTCGAACATGCGGCCGTTCACGATCGTGTAGCGGATCGAGTGCGTGTTCTGGATGTTCTCCAGCGGATTGCGGTCGAGCACGATCAGGTCCGCCAGCTTGCCCGGCTCGAGCGAGCCGATGTCCTTGTCCATGCCGAGGTAGCGCGCGCCGTCGATCGTGCCGGCGCGGAGCACCTCCATCGGCTTCATCCCGCCCTGCGCGAACATCCACAACTCCCAATGCGCGGCCAGGCCTTCGCGCTGGCCGTGCGCGCCGATGTGCACGGTCACGCCGACGTCGCGCAGCTCCTTCGCGATCCGCGCGTTGTTCAGGTAGTTGAACTCGTCGTCGGGAATCATCATGCGGCGGCGCGAGCGCGCGTCGAGGATGCGGCGCGGCACGAACTTCGTCAGCCGCGGGTCGTCGTAGACGTTCGTCTTCTGATACCAGTAGTTCTCGCCGAAGCTGCCGCCGTAGCCGACGACGAGCGTCGGCGTGTAGCCCGTCTTCGTCTTGCCCCACAACTGCAGCACGTCGTCGTAGATGCGCGGAACCGGAATCGAGTGCTCGATGCCCGTATGCCCGTCGACGACCATGCTCATGTTGTGCTGGAACAGCGACCCACCCTCGGGCACGACCATCATCTGCGTCTGCCGCGCGGCCTCGATCACCTGCTGGCGCTGATCGCGCCGCGGCTGGTTGTAGCTCTTCACGCCGAACGCGCCCGCGGCCTTCATCCGGCGCAGGTGCGCGAGCGCGTCGTCGAGCGAGTTGATCTCCGCCTTGTACGGCGACTTCGCGCCGTAAAGGATCGTGCCCGTGGAGTAGATGCGCGGTCCGACGATCACGCCCGCCTTCGCCATTTCGCTCGCGGAAAAGATCTCCGCCGTATCGTTCGACGGATCGTGGATCGTCGTCACTCCGAATCCGAGAGACGCGTAGTTGACCCAGCTCTGTTGCGGGATGATCTGATCCGAGCCCATCGAGCCGTGCCAGTGCACGTCGACCAGACCGGGCATGATCGTCTTCCCCGCGGCATCGATGACTTTCGCGCCGGACGGAACGGTCACGTTCGCGCCGACGGCGACGATGCGATTGCCGTCGACGACCACGGTCCCGTTCTCGATCACCTCATCGCCGCGCATCGTGATGACACGCGCGTTCGTGAAGGCGAGCTTGCCGGAGGGAGCGTCGTACGGACGAGAGAAACCGATCTGCGTCCCGCTCTCCGGCGCTTTCGGCAACGTCGCCGGCGCGCCTTCCATGAACGCGAACGCGTCCTTCAGGTCGCGCGAAAAGAGCTCGGGTCCGAGGGACCAGTAGAGGCGTTGCGAGTCGCCGGACCAGTGAAGATATTCGCCCGCGTCTTTCGTCACCGTCGCGACGGGAACGCTCTTCGTGCTCGGACTGATTTCGACGCTCTTGCCCGTGCGGACGAACGGCATGACGTGCGCGTCGAAGTTCTCGATCCACGCCAGCCACTTCTCGTCCGGCGAGATCGCGAACTCCGTCGCGAATGCCGAGATCGCGTGCTGGCGCTCGTCGCTGCCGTCGACGTCGATCGAGCGCAGCGCGCGCTTCCCTTCGTCCTCGAAGGTGATGAAGAAGATGCGGTCGTTCGTCGCGCCGAACATCGGCAGCGCGCCTTTCTTCGTCACGCGCGTGGCCGCTCCGCCGCTCGTCGCGATGACGTAGATCGCGGATTCGTCGGCGTAGAGATTCGGACGGAGATAGCCGTCGCTCGTCGTGCGGTAGACGATCTTCTTTCCGTCGGGTGAGAACGACGGCTCGATGTAGTGGCTCATCTTCGACGTGACGTCGCGGCCCTCGCCGCCACTCGCGGGTGCGACGCGCACGGAGCCGAACTTCTCGTCGCTCCAGGTCACGTACACGATCGACTTCCCGTCGCGCGACCACGACGGATAAAATTCGAACGCATCGGTCTGCTTGGTGAGACGGCGCGGCGTCCCGTTCGGAAGATCTTTTAGATAGATGTAGCCGAGGGCCTGATACGCGACCTGCTTGCCGTTCGGCGAGGTCTTCACCCAGCGCAGCATCTTCACGTCGAAATTCTTCGGCGCGACCTCGACCGGGAAGCGCACCGCCTCCTGCACGCGGCGCGTCGACTTCACGTGGAACGGAATGTTCGTCACCTGCTTCGACGCAACGTCGATGCGCTGGATCTTGCCGCCGGCCCAGAAGACGATCGACTTGTTGTCGGGCGTCCAGGCGATCGATGGATAGACGCCGTGCACAGCCCACGTCTCCTGCATGTCGCGATCGAGGCCGTCGAAGAGCGGCGTCTCGCGGCCGGTCTCGAGGTCTTTGACGTAGAGCGTCGACTTGTAGCGGACGCGCCGGATGAACGCGAGCGACTTGCCGTCGGGCGACGGCGTCGGACGGATCGATCCACCCGGGCCGGTGACGAAACGCTCGACGTCGCCGCTCTCGCGATCGAGCCGCTGGATGACGTAGATCTGTCCGTTCACGTCCTTGCTGTACTCGAAGATGCCTCCGGACGTGGCGTCGTCGCTGAAGTAGAGATACTTCCCGTCCGGTGAGAATACTGGTTCACCAGTATCCTTCTGGTCGGTGCGCTTCTTCGTCAGCTGCAGACCTTCGCCGCCGCTGCGGTGATAGATCCACATCTCGCCGGCGCCGAGGGAGCGCTCGGAGGTGAAGTGCTTGCGGCCGACGAGGTACTCGCTGTCAGGCGACCACGCCGGCTGATTGAGAAGGCGGAACGTCTCCTTCGAGACCTGCTTCGGATCCGAGCCGTCGCGGTTCATGATCCAGAGGTTGTCGCCGCCGCTGCGGTCGGAGGTGAACGCGATCCATTTGCCGTTCGGCGAATAGCGCGGCTGCATATCCCACGCGATGCCGCTCGTGATCGCCTTCGCTTCGCCGCCATTCATCGGAATCGTGTAGAGGTCGCCGAGGAGATCGAACGCGATCTCTTTGCCGTCGGGCGAGACGTCGATGCTCAGCCACGTGCCATTCGTGACGTCGATGTCGACGTCGTACGACGGCCCGGGCGGATTCATCACGTCCCACTTCTTTTCTTCTTCTTTCTTTTCGGGCTCGGTCGCCGGAGCCACCGCGCCCGCTGGAAGCGGCGCCGGCTGCGGTTGCGGCTGCGGAGGCGCGTCTTTCTTCTGCGACTCCTGCTTCTGCAGCTCCTGCGACACAGGACGCGGCTCCTGCTCCGCCTTCTCCGGATCTTTGGGATCGGCTTTCTTTTCGGCGGGTGGAGCGGGAGGCGGGGTCTGGGCCATCGTGGCCGGCACGACCAGCGTCGCCGCGATGAGTAGCGCGAGGAGGTTTTTCATATTTGTCCTTTCGAGCTCAGGTCAAAGGGAAAAGAGAAAAGGTGAAAGTCGCTTCGCGGCGAAGCACTTTGACCTTTTCACTTTCACCTTTCGCCTCTTTGGCTAATGAACATCGAATCGCCGTAAGAGTAAAAAAGATACCGCTCGCGAATCGCCGCGGCGTACGCGTCACGAATCGTTTGCATCCCCGCGAATGCGGAGACGAGCATCAGCAGCGTGGATTCCGGGAGGTGGAAGTTCGTCAGCAGGCGATCGACCGCCTGAAACTCGAAGCCGGGGGTGATGAAGATCGACGTTTCCGCGTGGCCAGGGACGAAGCGTCCCTTCCCCGCGCGGATCGCGCTTTCGAGCGTGCGCACGCTGGTGGTTCCCACCGCGACGACGGATCGTTTCTCCCCCAGCGCCGCATTCAACGTATCCGCCGCCTCGGCTGTGAGGTCGTATCGCTCCGCGTCCATGCGGTGATCGGCGATCTCGTCGACCTTCACCGGCTTGAACGTGCCGATGCCGACGTGCAGCGTCACGCGCACGATCGGGGTGCCGCGCGCGGCGATCGCGTCGAGGATCTCCTGCGTGAAATGCAGGCCCGCGGTCGGCGCCGCGACGGCGCCGCGCGCCGCGGCGTAGACGGTCTGGTACGCCTCGCGATCGCTCTCGCGCGGCTCGGGGCGTTGGATGTAAGGCGGCAGCGGCGGGATTCCGAGACGCTCGATTTCACGGAGATCGCCGAGGAAGCGGATGACGACCGTCCCCTCTTCCTTCTCGAGGATCTCCGCGCGCAGCTCGTCCGAGAACGTGACGACGTCGCCGGGCTTCACGCGCTTCGCGGGACGGCACCACGTCTCCCACGTCGCCGGATCGCGCTCGCGTGTGAGCAGGAACTCGATCGGATTCTGCATCTGCCCCTTCGGGCGCGCGTAGAGGCGCGCGGGAATCACGCGCGTGTCATTGATGACCAGGACGTCGCGATCGCCGAGGCGCGACGGGAAATTCGCGAAGGTGTCGTGCTCAAGATGATCCGGCGGCGTGACGACCAGCATCCGCGAACGACCGCGCTCCCGCGGCTCTTGCGCGATGAGCTCGTCGGGCAATTCGTAGGCGAAGTCGGAACGCTTCATTAGAATCGCGGCGCATGATACGCGCACGCGTCATCACCTGTTCCGACGCCGCATCGACCGGTGAGCGCGAAGATCGCTCCGGCCCCGCCGTCCGCGAGCTGCTCGAGCAGCACGGCTACACCGTCGACGCTGTCGTCGTAGTCGCCGATACGATCGAGTTCATCGCCACGGCCATCGTCGACGCGGCGAACGACGGCAACCGCCTCGTCGTCACCACCGGCGGCACGGGCATCGCCGAGCGCGATGTGACTCCCGAGGCGACGATGCGCGTCTGCGAGAAACTCATCCCCGGTTTCGGCGAACTGATGCGCGCCGCGTCGCTGCAGAAGACGCCGATGGCATCGCTCTCCCGCGCGCAGGCCGCCACGCGCGGAGCGGCGCTGGTCCTGAATTTGCCGGGGAGCGTGAGCGGAGCCGTCGAAAATCTCGAAACGGTGATGCATCTGATTCCGCACGCACTCGAGCTGCTCGAGGGAAAGACGAAACATGAGCGTCCTGCCCGGCCTTGAAGTCCTCATCGATGAAGAGCCCTGGCGCATTCAGGGGAAGCGCATCGGCCTAGTCACGAATCAGAGCGCGGTCACGCGCGATCTCTCGCATGCGGTGAAGCTCCTTCTCGCGGGGCGCGGCTGGAAGCTCGTCGCGCTCTTCGGTCCCGAGCACGGGATCTGGGGCGAGGCGCAGGACATGGCCCACGTCGATCATTCGACGGATCCGCTCACCGGCCTCCCCGTCTATTCGCTGTACGGCAAGAGCGAGTCCGATCTTGCGCCGCGGCGCGAAGTGAAGCGCCGCGCGGTCCTGGAAATGCTGGATCGCCTGCCGGCTAGGCTGCCTTCTTCTCCGCCAAAGGCGCCTCGCCGATCGCGGTCCTGATCGCGTCCTCGACGCGGTCGAGAAACACGAACTCCAGCTTCTCCCGCGCCTCGGCCGGCACGTCCTCGAGGTCCTTCTCGTTGCGCTTGGGCAGCATCTCCGTCTTGATGCCGGCGCGCAGCGCGGCC
>Ga0209382_10000247_pt1 | contig 87702 bp, 77 predicted proteins | sample SoiMetdeltSBSDD5_FD_187599 | JGI IMG/M metagenome (GOLD analysis project Ga0209382, IMG submission 187599) | Bulk soil microbial communities from a Populus tree surrounding site in Tennessee, USA - Soil MetaG P. deltoides SBSDD5 (SPAdes) (version 2) | ecosystem: Environmental > Terrestrial >...
GCTGAAGAGCACGATGCCCGTGACGAAGTCGATGCCGAATACAGCCAGCGTCGCCAGGACGATCGCCCGGTAGTCGATGTTGCCGATCATCGACGGACAGCGTACAGGAAACGTGCGTAGCCGAGCTCGGAAGCGTTCTTCGTCAGCTCGACGTTGACCCATGCGACGACGTCGCCGAAGGGACGATCGCGGAACGGCCAGCGAGTGCGCTGCGTGGACCGCAGGTCGCTGTCGCTGAGTTTGTCGAGCACTGCGACCCATTCGCCGCGCAGTCTGCCGAGCCACTCGCGCACGCCATCGGCGGTGCCGGGCCAAGCCACTGCTTCGCGCTGCAGAGTTGCCGCGCCGAAGGAATGGTCGAGCACCATCGACCACCAGAATCCGATGTGCCACGTGACCCACGCGATGCTCGGCGGACCGAGATCGTAGCGTTCGTGCTCGGGCCACGCGGCGCGCCACGTCCCATCCGCAGCGCGATGCACGTGCATGCCCTGCGCTGCCGGCCGCCACAAGCATTCCTCGGTGTCGAGGCCGGTGAGATGCAGATCAGTGAGCAGCCATGCGGTTTTGAACTGGCGGCGCAGGTAGCTGCCGTCGTCGCTCATCGCTCCTCCTCGCATGCAACGAGGAGGAGCTTAACGCATGCCGATCAGAATGACGTTTCAACCCAGCAGCTTGCCCAGCGACGCGCGCACCGCCAAGATCGTTCGCTCCCGGCACCTTGCCGCCTGGCGAGATCTTGTCGATGACCTGCGGCAAGAGACTCGCCAGCGCGCCGGTCGTCTCCGATTCGCCGATCCCGGCATTCTTCGCCAGGTCCGCGACCGTGCCCGCGCCGAGCACCTTGCTCACCTGATCCGCAGAGATCGGCAGATTCTGGCCGCTGCCGATCCATGACTGCAGGATGTTGCCGAGCCCGGCGCTCTGGAACTTGCTGGTGAGGTCGGCAAGTGCGCCCGGCTTGCTGAGCATCGCGATCAGCTGCTGCAGCAGCACCGCAGTGACTCCTGCGCTCTTACCCTGACTCTGGCCTTGGCCGAGAACGCTACCAACTGCGCCGCCGAACTGGTCTAGCACGCCCATGGTCGTACCCTCCGCAAGCCAAGTGGGCGGCAGAGTCTACGCCTGCACTTCAGGTCTGCTGATAGGTGGACGCCGTCATTGCGCAGTCGGAACAGAGGAACGCGTAGAAGATTCCTTCACGCCGCGGATCCATGTCCTCGCAGGCGATCTGCCCGATGAAGGTCATCGTCGTTCGACACTTGCTGCAAGTCGGAAACTCGGCGTCTTGAATCCAGGTCGGATGCCCGCCGATTTGCGAATATTCGGTCGGCAAGGAGTCGATGGCCGCGTGCCATGGACTGCGCGGCGCATCAGCCAGGACCAGCGAGCGGCGCGGCATCGCATCGTCGACCACGTTCGGCTCGCTGATCGGCACGACGATCTGCTGACTGCAGCCGAGAAATGCCAGCGCCTCGGACGTTCCATCGAGCTCGAACAGATTCGTCTCGGTGAGCACGGTCACTGGCGCAGGCGTCGGCGACGCGCCGCTGCGAACGAGCGGGTAGCAGATCTCGTGATACAGGTTCCGTCGCTGTCCAGCGGGCGATAGCTCCCAGCCCGCCTGCTGCGAATATTGATGCGGCGGAATGTGCAGATCCGCTGCCCAACTCGGCGGCTGAGCGCGCCATCCTGCGAAGAGATCAACGACGCGCTCGTCGCCGACCCACGCCAGTGCACACAGAAGTTTGTCGGTGAGCAGACGATCGTGTCCCGCAACGCGCGCAAGATGCTGGGTCAGCAGATTGCGAATCTGCGGCGCCGCGCGGTGAAACACGAACTCAGGCTGTAGCTCCGCGCTGTGGATGAATTCCTGGAGCAATGAGCTGATGTCGGCGGATGCGAACGCGAGGAGACACGTCGCGATGTCCTGGGCCGTGGCGGTGTCGCCTCTCTTCAGCAACGCATGCGCGTGGCGTGACAGTGCAGCGATCTGCCCCGAATCGAGCTCGGAGTACAGCACCGCGGGTTTCCTCGGAGGCTGCGCGTAGCGGATCAGCGGGTCTGGCTTCGGCGGCGAGTGCACGATCTTCAAGATCTCGAGCGGATCATCGATCCCATCGTAAGGATCGACGTCGCGGCGATTCGCGCGGATGTACGCCTCGCGCTGCGCCCGCTCCTTTGCCTGCACGCAGGGCATGCAATAGCCGCCGGTCCTCGCTGCAGTAGCCGCGAGAATCGTCCGGTTGCAACCGACGGACTTGCAAGCGACGCGAATATTTTCCACTCCCGCACTCTACCGGTTCTGAGCTGCAGGCGATCCCCCTTTCGCTTGCGCAAAGCCGATCGCGATGCTTAGCTGTGTCGGCACCGGCGCCTGCACATCACGGCAAAACATCAACTGGCGCCGCTGTCCCGGGGAGATCTGCGAATGACCAGGTGGCTGTACTCCGCCAGCGTGCTCATAGCTGTGTCCGCGTCGTTGTCCGGCTGCGGAGGTGGCGGAGGTAGCGGACCCGACAATCCAGCTTCGCGGGGCACATTCACCCTGGCCGCCACCGCGCTGACGTTCAACACGACGGACGAGCTCGTCACGCCGCCCCCGCAGCTCATCACCGGAAGCGCAACGGGCCTCAGCGGCGACAGGCTGTTCATACGCATCGAGTTCTCGGGGACCGCCATCGCGAACGTGATGGACGTGCTGCTGACCAGCGATAGCACCGGCCAGGCGACGGTCGTCCCGGCATCCGCCAGTCAATTGGGCGCGGGCACGTACACGGGAACGATCACCGTTCGCGCGTGCACATCGAGTCCGACTTGTCAGACGGCCGAGCTTGCCGGCAGCCCGCGAACCGTGAACGTGACTTACAACATCTCCGGTGTGAAGCCTGCGCCGAACTCACTGAGTTATGCGTTCGGCAACGCGCCGGCCGATGCAGATCGGCGCAAGACCCTCACGATCTCAGGCTTTCCGAGTCAAACGTGGTCGGCAAGCGCCAGCGAACCATGGGTGCAGCTGTCCACAACCAGCGGCAACACTACGACCGCGAATACGCTCGAAGTCGCCATCCTCGCGGTACCAGCACAGGCACTCAAGAACGGCACGCACACCGCGCAGGTGACGCTGACGCCTCAGCAGGGGCGCCCCTTCACGATTCCGGTGACGCTGACGCTGGATCGAACGCAAGTCAACTTCGTTTCGCCGTCGACCGTCGTGTCGGGCGACTCGCACGAGGTCGTGATTCATGGCCACTTGTTCGATGCGGCCACGATTTCCGGCATCGCCTTCGGCGGCAGCGCTGCCACTGCATTCAACGTCGTCGGCAGCAATGAGATCCGCGCGACCTTCCCCGCTTCGCTGACAGCCGGCGAGCATCCAGTGACTTTGCAGGGCGCCGCGGCCGCAGCGGTCTCGCTCGCGAATCTCGCAGTGGTGGAACCCGCGGCATTCAACGCAAAGTTGGTGACAGGCAGCGATTTCCCGTGCAGCCAGCCGACCGAAATCATTTACGACGCCAAGCGGCAGCAGCTCTATCGCTTGTGTCTGCGCGCCTCGGTTACTGTCTTTCCGTATCTGGGCAACGACAACTGGAGCAACGGCACTCTGGTTACGGACCTCGGTTCAATTCCTTCGATTGCGCTCTCCACGGATGGCAACACGCTGCTGTTCGGCAGCAAGCCGGCTAACGTGGGTCAAGCACTCGGCTATGCACCGCTCAACGGTGTGGGCCCGACGGTCGGCTACGGCTATTCGTTCGGCGATGCTCAAACCGCAGCGAAGAGTCTCGCAGTGGCGAACGACGGACGAGTCGTGATCGTGAGCAGGACCGAAGCCGGCGGCAGCTTGCGCTCGGCCTGGTCACTGACGAGCAGAAATCCCGCGCTGGACAGCACCGAGTTTCGTGGACCGCAACCGCCGCTCACCCAGCTCTCCGTACCTGGCGCCACGGATCCGAATGTGTTCTTCGATGGCGTCGTCGGCGCCAGCGCCGATGGCTCGCGCGTGCTCTTGGCTAGCGGCACCGCTGCACCGGGCACGCCTCACGTGTACGCGTACAACCCCAGGACCGGTGCGCTCACCGACACCGGCTCGACGCTGAAGGCCGATTCCATTCGACTCAACCGTAACGGCAGTCGCGTGCTGCTGAATCACGCCATTCTCTACGACGGCAATCTGCAACTGATCGGTCAGCTTCCTGCCGGCACTGTGGCCGCTACTTTCTCGCCCGATGGATCGAAGCTGTACGCGTACGGGTCGAATGAGCACATCAAGCAATTGAATGCGGACACGCTCGCGGAAGAAAACGATTGGGCAGCGAGCGACTCTACCGGCGATCCTCTGGACGGCGTCGTCATGACGATCGGCCCGGATGGCGCGACGCTCTTCATTCTCGGCACCGATGGGATCCTGATCGAGCCCATCCAGTAGGAAGGACTTCCATGACCGGTCTCCTGACTCGCGCATTCCTGTTGACGATAGCTTCCTTCCTGGCCGCTTGCGGCGGTGGTGGTGGCGGCGGCGGTGATGGCGGCCGAAACACGTCGAGCATTTCGCTCGACAAGACCACGATCACACTGACAACTGACGCTCCGTCACAGAGCGTAGTGGTCACATTCCGGGGCGACGGAGTGGTGGTCGGAACGCCGCCGGGTACGACTTTGCCTAGTTGGCTCTCCGCCAATGCACCCGCGACTGCAACGAGCCCGGTGAGCGTGACCGTGTCGGCTTTCGGACCGATGCCGCCCGGCCGCTATGCCACCACGCTGCGTTTCGCCACTGGCAAGGCGGACGGCACGAACGTCGTGTTCCAGGATGTGAGCGTCACGTTCACCGTCGACCATCTTCTGTCGCCAGCCGCCCTGAGACCGGACACCACAGCAGGAACACCGGGTCCGGGAGTCTCATCAGTGTTGAGTCTCGTGACCGCAGGAGCGACCTGGGAGGCCAGTTCCAATCAGCCGTGGCTCACCGTGGCGCCGGCGTCTGGGACAGGATCGGCGACACTCAACGCGTCAGTCAGCAATTCGTTGGCGCCTGGCCAATACACGGGAACGATCACGGTGCGCGACACGCTCACCAATCGTACCCGCACGACGCTAGTCGATCTCGCAGTGAATCCACGCCGCCTCGCGGTGCGACCGCGCGGAGTAGCACTGACGTCGACTGTTGCCTATACCGTCACGACTAGGTCGGTTCAGGTCATCGATACGGCCGGTCTTGGCGGGCGCTGGACGGCGAGCGACGACGCGCCGTGGCTGCAGTTGACTCCAGCGGCCGATGGACGCTCGCTGACGCTCAACGCTGACGACACAGCTCTAGCAGACGGAATTCACTATGCGACCGTGACCGTTGCGCCTGACCAGGAACCTGGATTGAGCAACACCACGCAAGTGAAAGTCGGTTTCTACGTCGACCACGCTTCGCCGGCACCTCCCGATGCCATCGTGAGCGGAAACATTCTCGGCGCGAGCGGCATCGCTGCCGATCCGATACGTCCCTACGCGTACGTCGCGCAGACGATCTTCGATGAGGTATCGAGCACCTTCAACGGGGCCCTGTCCGTCTACAATTTTCACACCGGGCAACTCGTCGAGAAGCTGGACTTTCCCGGGCGGATGCTGACGGGCGTCACAGTATCGCCGGAGGGCGGACTGCTGATCGCGTCCGACGCGAGCAACACGACGAACGAGTCCGATCGCTTCCTGATTCCGATCGAGCTCAACGGCTCCACCCGGACAGTCCGCCCGCGATGGAGCGGCGTTCGGCTGGGCATCCAGTTCAGTTACTTCACGATCGCGGAGATCGGCGGCGCCCCCGTCCTGCTGACAGGAGGGAAACAAATCGTGTCGGTCGCGACCGGGGCAGTGCTCGGCGAGTTCGAGACAGACGCCGTCGGGGCGTTCCTCTTCACGGGCAGGGTAGCCGTTGCACCGGACGGCGCCACCGCCTTCGTGCAGGGTGACGGCGGCGGCAATCATCGCCTCGGGCGCTACCGCCTCACGCATCTGAACAACACCTTCCGCGTGCTCGAGACGCACAACATCAATGAAACAGGAAACAGCGTGGACGTCGCGAGCGATCCCACGGGCGCGCAGTTCATCACGTTATCCGATGGCGTCGACAGTCCGCTGCGCGCGTACGACAGCGCTACGGTCACTCTGACAAAGAGCGGAACGTCCAATTTCCCGGTCGACGACAAGCTGGACGTAGCAGCCAACGGCGACATCTACGTGACGGGCAGACGGGCCAGCTTCGCTCAATACGATCCGAACTTCGTCCTGCGAGGCAGCCGAACGTTCAGCTCTTCCGTGCAGGCTGCTTTCGGACGCGTCTCGGCAGACGGGAAACGAACCGTCCTCATCACGGGCGGCACGTCCGGCGTAGCCGACGTGCACCTGCACTTCTTCGATTCGCAGTTACCGTTGTAGAGCGGTTGCCGCTACCGCTCCTCATCGAGAACGAAGCTCACGCCGCATCCACCCAGCCCGCAGTACCCACCCGGATTCTTGTGCAGGTACTGCTGGTGGTAATCCTCGGCGTAGTAGAACTCGGGTGCGTCCTTGATCTCCGTCGTGATCGCGCCGTGACCGGCCTTCTTCAGTCGCTCGCCATAGCTCTTCAGGCTCGCCTGCGCGGCGGCGAGCTGCGCGGCGTCGTAGACATAAATTCCTGAGCGGTACTGCGTGCCGACGTCGCCGCCCTGACGCATGCCCTGCGTCGGGTCGTGCGATTCCCAGAACGTCTTCAACAACGTTTCGTAACTGACCTGGCGCGGGTCGTAGACGACACGCACGACTTCGTTGTGTGCCGTGTAGCCCGAGCACACTTCCTCGTAAGTCGGATTCGGCGTCGAGCCGGCCGCGTAACCGACGGCCGTGCTGTACACGCCGGGCAGTTGCCAGAACTTCTTCTCGGCGCCCCAGAAGCAGCCGAGACCGAACAGCGCAAGCTTCATGCCTTCCGGAAATGGCGGCACGATCCGATTGCCGTTCACGGCGTGACGCTCGGGCACGGGCATCTTGGCTGCGCGTCCGGGCAACACATCCGAGGCCTCCGGCATGACGGCTTTCTTGCGGAACGGGTTCATGGCGAGTTCCTTGGGCGTAAACGGGAGGAAGCTCTAGGTGGGGTCGCAGCAAGAGTAAGCAAGAGCGCACAAACGGGGCAAATGGGTCCCCCGCCCGGCCCTGGGCGTGACCGCCGTCACCGTTCCGAAGCCTGGTGCCCCGCAATAGCGGGACAGTCCTTGCGCCGCCTTGCCCCGGTGGTATTAATGGCAGCGAGGTGTGCACATGAACGCGCTCTTCAAGCCGTTTTCAGCGCTGATCCTCTCAGCCGCCCTGCTGCCGTCGGCCTTCGCCGAGACCCCGGCTGCGAGCTCGAACACCGTGATCGGACCGAACGTGATGCTGGCGGACGGCGCCGAAGCCCTGATGCGCGGCGATTGGCAACGCGGTATCCAGCTCACGCAGATGGGACTCACGTTCGCAGTCTCACAACAGGATCGCGCCTCCGCGCTCGCGAACCTGTGCGCCGGCTTCGCGGCGCTCAAGCAGTATCAGCGTGCGCTCGAGCACTGCGATCAGTCGATCGCGCTCGTGTCGGACAACTGGCGAACGTGGCAGAACCGCGCGGCGGCGAACCTGGGGTTGAACAAGATCGAAGAGTCGCTGCGCGACATTCAGCGCGGGCTGCAGCTCAACCCGGATTCGGATTCGTTACAGAAAACGCTCGCGATCGCGCGCGATCAAGAGAAACTCCAGCAGGAGCGCATGCGGCACCTGCTGGAGTCGTGAGACTCAGCCCGACTCTAACGACGGCGTCAGTCCTGCCGTTCCGATCCCGCCCATGAACGCCAGGCCGTCCGGTGCACGACGGCACTCGCGCGGCGTGACTCCATGGAAACGGCGCAGCGCGCGGAACAACGTCGAGCGCGAGTCGAAACCGACTTGCTTCACGATGTCCTCGACCGCCAGCTCCGTGCCCCGCAGGAGACGCGCAGCGACAGTCGTGCGCTTGCGTTGCAGATACTCGTGCGGCGTCACATCGTGGATGCGCTTGAACAGCCGCAGGAAGTGATGGCGCGACAGGAACGCGGCCCGGGCCATGTCGCCGAGCATGAGCGGCTTGTCGTAGTTCGAGTGGATGAAGTCCGTCGCCAGCGAAACGCGACGCAGAATCTCGCGCCGTGTCGCGGCCCGGCGCACCGGAACCGAGTGAGCGCGCGCAACGACCTGCCGATGGCGCATCAGCAGCCGCTCGAGCAGGAAGGCGAATTGCTCCTCGTACCACAGCGCGTCATCCAATCCCATCTCGCAGTGACGCCGAATGAACAGCAGCACTGGCGTGACGCTGCGATCGTGCGTGTACAGATGCGGCATGAAGGGCAGCGCCGTGGACTGCACGACCTCGCCGCTCTCCAGCAACCGATCTTCAGGTGTGATCAGCGCGCCGAGCGTCTCTTCCGGCATACCGCGCCGGAACAGGATCGTCAGCGCATGCACTTCGCGCGCGCCACGAACTCGAACGTTCGCGGGACAAGCGGGCACTGTCATCCAGGTGTCATCGTCGACGAAGACGCGTCGACCATCTAGCGCGACCTCCTGCCGCCCGTTCCAGGCGCACAGTACGGCCAGGCGCTCGGCATCGAGCGCGTAGTCCGCTACTTGCGTCTTCACGTTGAGGATTGCGTTGCCGGTATCGAGCTGCCGGACTACGCCAGGATTCAGGTCGCCGCCGCCTACCATCTCATGGGCTCTACGGAGAATCATCCGCCAACCCCTCCCCGTTCTTCGAAGCACTCGCCGGAAACGGCGCCGGCGTCACCCGAGAAGCACATCGCGTCTCGATCAGTAGCCTTGTGATTGATCGTCATTACGCTGATGCGTTCCCATGCGTACAAGGGAATTACGATGATCAGATCGCAGCATGCGACGAAAGGTTTCAGTGCTCGCGCGTGTTCGGCGCGCGCGTCACACAATTGCGCAATGGATGCAACCACGTGTCGCGAGCTGGAAAACAGGCACGTTGAAACTGTGATGCGCCAACGAGATGAATCGTTGCAGCGACGTGGCGCGCGTGCGTCATTCACCGGTGATATGCGTAGTTTTACCGGTTGCAGCGGACACATCGGACACTTTATGGCGAGCGCGGCCGAGCACGTTTAGAATCCGGCCTCCTGTCGCTGACCCGCACTGGCCGTTTATGCCCATCGTTCACGAACACAACCTCGCCCGCCCGATCCCGAAGCAGTGCCAGTTCGGCATTCGCGTGAAGCTTCGCAGTACCGACCCGTTCAAGAACCTGGTCGGCGCGGAGTGGGCCAAGGAGCATTGGTTCGCGACGCGCGAGGAGCGCGACCGGGCGCTGAAGGAAATGAGCGGACGCTACGTGTATTTCCGCCCCGGCGATCAGCCGAGTTTGGAATTTGAAAAGATCGATAAATAGAAACTTGCAGGTCGGGCTTTAGCCCGACTCTTCAGAACGTCCGGCCCAGGAACAGATAGAACGCCTTGTCCCCGCCCTCGTCGTAGCCGGCCGCCAGGTACACCGGTCCGAGCGGCGTATCCAGCCCGAAGAACACGCTGCCGTTCATCCGTAGATCGGAGAACATGTCCTTGCGGTCGAGCCAGGTGTTGCCGGCCTCCAGCGACACGCCCGCGTACGCGGGCAGATCGAGCACTCCCGAACCGCCGCGGCCGACCCGGCGGTAATAAATGAGTCGGCCGATGCCATAGTGCGGCCCTGCCAGGAAGCCGGGCGTCAGTCCCGAAAGATTCAGAAATCCGCCCAGGCTGAACGAGTTCTCCGGCGTCGCGAGCGCGTCGACGGTCGTTCCCTCGTCGGTCCAGAAGATGACCGTGTGTCGATCGAACGAGCGCGCGATCAGCCAGCTCGTGCGCACGATGTCGAAGTTGCTGTCGGCGCCGACACTCTCGCGCTCGGCGCGCCACTCGATGTCGAACTGCTGGCCGTGGCGCGGAAAGAAAATACTGTCGAGCTTGTCGTAAGAGAACCGCGTGAAAAAACCGCCGCGATCGAACTCGCTGGCCGGGAGCGACGGATCGCCGATCAGCAACCGCCGCCGCCCGGTGCCGCGATGCACGCCGAAGCGGATCTCGCCCCAGTTGGAAATCTCGCGGCCGACGTCGAGCCCGCCCTCCACTTCGCGCACGCGATACTCGGCGACGCGATCGTTGTTGTTGCGCAGCTCGAACACGCTGCGCTCCTCGAAATCGAACTGCGGCGCGACGAAGTAGCGGCTGGCAAGCGACAGCGGCTGGTAAAACTCCGTGAAGAACTTCGGGTTCTCGCCGATCTGGATGTCGGTCAGCCATTCGCCGCCGAGTACGTTCAGCTCGGTGGCGATGAAGCGCACGGCCGCGTTGTAACGGCTGTTACCCTCGAAGTCGTCTTCCAGATTGAGGCCCATGCGCACGTAATTCGGACCCCAGCTCTTGCGGCGCAGGTCGAGCTGCAAGCCGGCGCGGCCTTCGTCCTCGATCAGCTGATAGTCGATCGACTCGAAGCGGTCGAGCGCGTACAGCGACGACAGCTTGCGGCGGACCAGCTCCTTGTCGAGCTGCTTGCCGACCAGATCTTTCATCGTCTCCTGGATCAGCGCGTCGTATTGTGACGAGGCGGAGTCGGCGCGCACGAACTCCACCACCGGCAACTCCGTCGAGCGAGGGTTGCGGGCAGCGAGGTAGTTGCGATAGTCCGCTTCGCTGAGTGACAGCTTGGCAAGCGATGCCGACGCCCCGCGCGCCGCCTCCTCGCCTGCGCGCAGCGCCTGCGGTACGCGGCCGAAGTCAGCCGAAGCAAAGCGCCCGAGCGGCGGGTCGAGCACGATATCCGTCGGCAGCAACTTCTCGCGCTCTTCGAGCGTACGGCCGCGGATCAGGATCGCGAACGCCTGGTTGGTCACTTCCAGCGGCGACTTCAGCTCGTCGCGCAGGTACAGCGGAAAGCTCACGTCCACGACGATCAGCACGTCCACGCCCATCGCGCGCGCCGTGTCGATCGGCAGGTTGTCGACCAGACCACCGTCGACGAGGAGCCGGCCCTCGCGCTGTGCTGGCGCGAACACGCCAGGTGCCGACATGCTCGCGCGCATCGCCGTGACCAGGTCTCCGGAATCCATCACGACCCGCTGACCGGTCTCGAGATCGGTCGCGATGGCGCGAAACGGAATCGGCAGGCGGTCGAAGCGCTGGGTCTCTGCGACTGGCAGCGCGGCGTTGCGCAGGACCTGTTCGAGCGTCTGTCCCTGCACGAGGCCAGGCGGCAGCACCAATCCCTTGTCCTTCTTCACGCCGAGCGCGAAACGCACCAGGAAATTGCGCTCGTCCTGCTTGCGGCGGAAGCCGAGCTCTTCGCGGGGCGGGCGATCGCGAAAAGCGTCCTGCCAGTTCAGCGAGCGGATCAGCGTCTCGATCTCGGCGCCAGTCATGCCGGAGGCATACAAGCCGCCGACTACTGCACCCATGCTGGTGCCGGCGATCGCATCGACCGGCACATGCATCTCGTCGAGAACCTTCAGCACGCCGACATGCGCCGCGCCGCGCGCGCCGCCGCCGCTGAGCACCAACCCGACGCGCGGCCGCTCGCCCTCGGCAGCATATGCAGCCTGGGCAAGCAGGAGCAGGCAGACGGGTACCACCCGAAGCAGTCTCATCGCGGGCCAAATAGTAGCAGCAGTTTTGACCGCGAAACGGCGGCTGTTAGGCTGACTTCATGACAAATAGACTCATTGGGGTCATTGCGGTCCTGGGGCTCTCGATGTGCGCGGCTTCGGCCGCACCGCCCGGGCGTCAATCGGACGACGATGAAGCACAGTGGGGATCGTACGGCGGCGACCCCGGCGGCAATCGCCATTCGCCGCTGACGCTGATCAACCGCGGCAACGTCGAGCGGCTGAAAATCGCGTGGACCTACCGCACCGGCGAGCTCGGCGCCGACTTCGCGCGGTCCGACACGCTCACGTTCGAGGCGACGCCGATCCTCGCGCGCGACGCGCTTTATCTCAGCACGGCAACGAACATCGTGATCGCGCTCGACCCCGCCAGCGGCGTGCAGCGCTGGCGTTACGACCCGCGAATCGATCGCACGCGACGTTATTCGGAGGCCACCTCACGCGGCGTGTCGTCATGGATCGATCCCGCTGCCGATCCGACGACGCCGTGCTCCCATCGCATCATCCTGGGCACGCTCGATGCTCGACTGATCGCGCTCGACGGCCGCACCGGACAGCCGTGTCGAGACTTCGGCAGCGGCGGCAAAGTGGATCTGAATCCTGGAGCGGCAGGCCTGCGCGCCGGCTCCGCTGGCAACTACCTCGTCAGCTCACCGCCGGCGATCTATCGAAACATCGTCATCGTCGGCTCCGCAGTCGGCGACAACGCCGCGGTGGAAATGCCGCGCGGTATCGTGCGTGCATTCGACGCACGGACCGGCAAGCAGCTGTGGGCGTGGGACCCGATTCCGACCTCCGCCGATGAAGCGGCCCGCCGCGGCTGGCAACCGCAGTCCGCGCAGCGCACGGGCGCGGCCAACGCGTGGTCGGTCCTGTCGGTCGATGCAGGCCGCGGGCTGGTCTTCGTCCCCACCGGCTCCGCCAGTCCCGACTACTTCGGCGGCGAGCGCGGCGGCGACAACAACTATGCGAACTCGCTCGTCGCGCTGCACGCCGAGACCGGCGCGGTGGCGTGGCATCGCCAGCTCGTGCACCACGACCTGTGGGATTACGACGTGCCGGCGCAGCCGATGCTGATCGACATCGAGCGCGACAACAAATCGATCCCGGCCGTTGTTCAGGCAACGAAGACCGGCATGCTGTTCGTTTTCGATCGCGAGACCGGCGAGCCGGTGTTCGAAGTGGTGGAGCGGCCCGTGCCGCACACCGACGTCCCGGGCGAAACGATCGCGCCGACGCAGCCGTTTCCCGCGACGCCGCCGCTCGTGTCGCACGCGGCAGTGACGCCGCAGGACGCGTGGGGTCTCACGTTCTACGACCGCGGCAAGTGCCGCGACCTGATCTCGAACTATCGTTCGGAAGGCATTTTCACGCCGCCGAGCCTGAAGGGCACGATCGAGTCGCCGGGATTCGCCGGCGGCGTCAATTGGGGCAGCACAGCCTTCGACAGCGAGCGTCAGCTCGTGATCGCCGCGGTCAATCACATACCGATGGTCGTGACCCTGATACCGCGCGGTCAGTACGACGCCGCTCGGCGCTCGGACGCCTGGCCGGACTCGGATTTTTCAGCACAAACGGGCACGCCCTACGGCGTGCGCCGCGAGGTGCTGGCCTCGCCTTTCGGGCTGCCATGCACCGCGCCGCCCTGGGGGACGCTCGCCGCCGTCGACCTGCGGCGCAACGCCATCCGCTGGCAGGTGATGCTCGGCTCGACTCGCGACATGACGCCGTGGTTCGTGCCGGCCCCGACGCTCGGCATGCCAAATATGGGCGGTCCGATAGTCACGGACGGCGGACTGGTGTTCATCGGCGCCGCTACCGATAACTATCTACGGGCCTTCGACGTCGAGACTGGGCGCGAGCTATGGAAGGGCCGGCTGCCCGCCGGCGGCCAGGCCACGCCAATGAGCTATGAAGCGAACGGTCGGCAGTTCGTGCTGATTGCTGCCGGCGGTCATGGCAAGCTCGGCACCAAGCGCGGCGACTACGTGGTCGCTTTTGCGCTGCCAGAGTAAAGATTTCTGCACGGAGAACACCGTGCGCGCCTACAGTGACACACTTGGAGCCGCTATGCGCAGCACCATCCCACTCATCGCGTTGGCGCTGACGGGCACCGCCTTCGCCGGCGACCGCCTCGAAGAGGTCATCGTCACGGCGACGCGCACCGAGCAACAACTGCGCGATTTTGCGGGCAGCATTTCCGTCGTGACGGCCGAGGACGTCGCCCTGGTCGGTGCGACTCACCATGCCGAGATCATGAACCGCGCGCCGGGCACGATGATCCAGCGCAACAGCGGCGAGGAGAGCCTGACCGCGATCCGCTCGCCGGTATTGAGCGGGCCCGGCTCGTGCGGGGTGTTCCTGTTCCTGGAGAACAGCATCCCGATCCGGCCGACCGGTTTCTGCAATGTGAACGAGCTGTTCGAAGTGAACAGCGAGCAGGCCAGCTCGATCGAAGTGCTGCGCGGTCCCGCGGGCGTCGTGTACGGCTCGGGCGCGATGCACGGCGCCATCAACGTCATACAAGCTGCGCCCGCTGACCTCCCTCGTCAGAGCCTCGCTCTCGAAGGCGGGCCGGACGAGTTCTATCGCGGCAGGCTCGCGCTCTCCAGCACCGGCGCTACGACCGACCTCGGCGGCGTCGTGATCGCGACCCACGATGGCGGCTGGCGCGACCACTCCGGTCTCGACGAGCAGAAACTGAACCTGTCGCTCGCGCACCGGCTGGACGATGCAACGCTCGGCGTGCAGCTCGCGGGGACCAATCTCAACCAGGAGACCGCGGGCTTCATCCAGGGCTTCGACTCGTACCGCGACGAGAACATTGCGAAGTCCAACGCCAATCCCGAGGCGTATCGCGATGCCTATGCGCTGCGGCTCACGGGCGAGTACGCGCGCCCGCTAGGTGCTGCGCAACTGTCGATCCGTCCGTTCGTGCGTCACTCGCGCATGGATTTCCTGCAGCACTTCCTCATCGGCAAGCCGCTAGAGGAAAACGGTCAGGACTCGCTCGGTGTGAGCACGGCTCTGCAAACAGTGGTGTTTGCAGACATGCAGTTGCTTGCGGGCCTCGACCTGGAGCTCGCCGACGGCTTCCTCAAGGAGACGCAGGATGGACCGGCAACCGACGGTGCTCCCCCCGCGAACGCGATTCGCCCCGCCGGCAAGCACTACGACTATGACGTGCAGAGCAAGGTCGCCGCGCTGTACGGCCAAGTCGAGCAACCCTTCGCTCAACGCTGGAAACTGACTGCCGGCGTACGCCTGGAATACGTCGAGTACGACTACGACAACCGCATGCTCGCCGGCAACACGCGTGACGACGGCACGACGTGCGGTGCTGCAGGCTGCCTGTTCAATCGGCCCGCTGACCGCAGCGATGACTTCTCGAACGTCACATCGAAACTGGGCTTGAGCTACTCGCTGACCGACAACCACGTGCTGTACGTGACGGGCGCACGCGGCTATCGCGCGCCGGACACGAGCGAGTTGTATCGGTTGCAGCGTCAGCAATCTATCGCGGAGCTGGATTCCGAGCGCCTCGACAGCATCGAGGCGGGCGCGCGCGGCGCATTCGGCGCGCTGCGCTACTCGCTCGCAGCGTTCACGATGAAGAAGGACAACGTGATCTTCCGCGACTCGGCCGGCTTCAACGTGAGCGACGGCAAGACGGATCACGAGGGTGTCGAATACGAATTCAACTGGCTGCCGATCGAAACGCTGACACTGGCGCTCGCCGGGACGTATGCGAAGCACACCTACGCGTTCAATCGCGTCGTCGACGGTGGCGAGACGATCGTCTCAGGACGAGACGTCGACACAGCGCCGCGCCACATCAACACCGCGCGACTCGACTGGCAGTTCCTGCCGGTCGCCAATGCCGAATTGGAATGGGTGTCGGTCGGCCGTTATTTCGTCGACGCCGCCAATGCCAACGAATATCCCGGCCACGATCTGCTCAACCTGCGAGTGGGTTGGAACATCCGCGACAACTGGAGCACGACGCTGCGGCTGACCAACGTCACGGATCGCGCGTACGCCGATCGCGCCGACTTCGCGTTCGGCAACTACCGTTATTTCCCGGGGCGCGGCCGGACGCTGTTCGTCGAAGTCAGATACCGCAGCCAATAACGCAAAGGCCCGGCTTGCGCCGGGCCCCTGCTTCCACCACCACTCCCTGCACTGACTGGAACTGTATCAGGCTGGTACTCCGACCTTGCCGGTGCAGATCGGGTTGAACGCAATCAGGCCGTCGAGCGCGGTGCCTGCACCGAGGGCAGCGCCGAACTTCGCATTGAACTGGCCCGCCTCTTTATGCAGGGCCATGTAGTTCAGCAGCACCGTCTGCACCAGCAGATTCACGTTGTTCGCCGCGGGGCTGCTGCTGTTCACCACGTCGCCGCCGGCGCTGTACGTGCCGATCTGCTGGTGACGGGCCGCACCCGCGCCCGAGGTCAACAGCACCGGCTTACCGCCAGCGGTCGGCGGGTTGTAGACCAGGAAGAACGAAGCGGCCGTCGACTGATTGTCGCCAGTCCACTGACCCTTGCCGCGGCCGTCGACCGAGTTGTCGACCATGCCGTTCGAGGACAGCGAGCCGTCGCTGAACACGTAAATCATCAGCGGCTTGCCGCGACGTGCGGCGAACTCCAGGCACGCGCCGATGCAGCGGCCGGCGCGCAGATCGCGCAGCTCGCCGGTCGAGCGATCGCCGGTGTGATAGTCGAAGCCGCCCATGCTGAACGTGCCCGCGCCCGCGTAGCCTTCGACCACCAGCTTCATGACCGCCGAGGTCTTCTGGAACTCGCCGTCATTGCCGAAGTTGGCGCCGAAGATGCCGCCGGTCCCGGTGATGTCCGGATCGAGCGCCGGATTGATCGCCGCCGGGCTGGCGAACCGATCGACCGTGTCCGCCGTCTTCACGTAGCCGCACTTGACCTGCTTTACCAGTTGCGCAGGGTCCGCGACGTCCTGGCCCGGATCGACTTTCAAGAGCTTCTGCTCACTGATGCGTGCCATCTGCGCCATCACGGCGACAGTTGCCGCTGAGTCGGGGTTGCCGTTCTGATCGGTGAACAGCGTGCCGAGCGCGCCGGTATCGACCAGGCCGCTCGCGTCCGAGGCGCGATCTATCTTGGTCGGGCGATTCGCCGGATCCATCAACATGGCCGGTGCCATCGAGTTGCCGCCCGAGTCCGAGTTCTGCGAGCCGATCAGCGTCAGCAACTCGCCGCGCGCGCCGGCCTTCGCGATGCCGTACATCGGGTTGTGCGGATTGTTGCCCGTGTCGTTCTCGGAGCGCGCCGCGATCACGCAGCCGTTCACTCCAGCGCGTGTCGCGGGCGTGGTCTTCTCCAGCATGCCGCGCAGGAACGCGCTGTCCGAGTGAAACAGCAGCCCGAACTCCTCGTTGATGAAGTCCTGCGTGGCGCTGTTCGGCAGCATCGTGCCGGGCAGGCCGAGCTTCGAGTAGCCCTGCGTCGACAGGAAGTCGAGCTGGCCGCCGTCCTTGCCGACCAGCACGTTCGAGCCGGCGATGTTCGCGCCGCCCGCGAGGTCGAAGCAGATGAATGGAATCTTCTCCGCGCCCTGCTGGATGTTGCAGTAGTTGTTGATGGGGGCCGCGAGGAATTTGAGATCTTCGCCGATATCGGCGTGCGCCTTGCGCGAGCCGAGCAGCGTGCCCAGGACCGCTGGCGCCACCACCGTGGCCGCGCCAGTCGTGAACCCCTGCGCCAGGAAGTCGCGGCGGGTCACCGGCTTCTTGTGCGACTCGTGCCGCAGCGGCTCGTTCAGACCGAGTGAGCGTTTCTTGCGCGATTTGATAATCAGCATGGCTGTGTCATCCCGAAAGCAAAGTCAGATCAGTCGATCAGTACGGCGCCGCTGCCGAGCACCGCAGCGCAAGTGCCCTTGACGATCGTCTTGGTACGGTTCGCCGGGCAAGGCCCGGTGCACTTGTTGAGCTGGTCGATCAGCGCGTACAGGCCGAGGCGCTGGGGACCCTGCCCCGCCGGCGCCGGCTGATAGTCCTTCAGATTGCTGGCGTCCGGCTGCGACGAGACGCTCGTGATCATGTTGGCGATCAGCGGATCGATCAGCCGGTCCTTGCCGAGGCTGCCCACCGAAGGAGTGGCCGGATTCTCAGGATCAGCAGACGGGACGCCGAAGACCGTATTGGGCAGGCCGCCGAGGTCCAGGTTCGGGAAGTAGCTGCTCGCCGCCGACGACTCGACCAGCGCGTCGCAGTACTGGACCGCGAGCTGCGCGATCGCAGTCTGGTGCGAGGACAGGAACGCTTCGATGCTGTCCACGGCCGGCAGCGATTGCCGGATACCCGTGAACGTCGACTTCACCGCCGGCGTGTTCGGGCTCACGCCCGTCACCGCCGACATCGTCGCGTTGATCTTGTCGAACGTGCGGAAGCCGATTTCGGCCGGCTTGTTCACCTCGACGAAGGTCGGCGGCACACCCTCGGCGAAGTTCGAGCAGACGTTGGTCCGCGTGCCGAGCGTGTCGAAGCACAGGAAGAACTCATCCGTCTCCGGACCCTGCTCGAGCCCGATGATCGTGCCGACCGTCGACAGCGTCTGGCCGGTAGCGGCCGCGTAGTTGGCATCCGCGATCACCGTGTCGAGCAGGCGATACGCCTGGCCGACTTGCGGCTCGACGCCGTTGACACCGATGCGCATGCCCTTGATCGGGATGCTGCCAGGCATCGCCGCGGGGTCGAGGCTGACGAACTTCGGATTGCTGAACAGGTAACCCGAGCTGTCGTACTGCTGGGCCTCGAACAGGATGTACGCCTTGGGCACGTTCACCAGGTGCGAGATGCCGAACAGCATGAAGAACTTCTCGCCGACGCCGGCCTCGAAGTTCTGCTGGATCTGTTGCAGCGTCAGCGCGCGGTTGTGGATCGCGACCAGGCGGACCACGCCAGTCCACTGACGGTTGTTGCTGACTTCGTTGCCGAGCGCGAAGGCGAAGCTGTTGTCCCAGTCGCCGAGCGTGCCGCCGCCGGCGCCGTCGATATCGCCGGTGAACTCGCCGTTCACGTAGATGCGGCGGCCATTGACCGGGTCGAAGGTCATCACGACGTGCTGCAGCGAGGCCTGCAAGCGCTCGTCCGCATCGGCTGTCGACAACGCCGGCGAGCCGTTCGCATCGGTCTCGGTGCTGCGGCCGAGGAAGTCGTAGTTGTACATCGTCTGGCCCATCGTGAAGTTGCGGGCCGTCGTGCTGCCGGAGTAGGTAACGATGCGCGCGTCTTCCTGAACCACGTTGCCCGGCACGACCCACGCTTCGATGGAGTACTCGCCGGTCGCCGTGATCAGCTGATGGAACTTACGGCTCGCCGTGGTGGAGGCCTGCGCCTTGCCGGTCCTGATGTTGATGCCCCAGCCGCCGACCCACGTGACGTCGCCGCTCAGCGTGAGGTCCGCCGCCGGATCGACGCCGCTCGTGTCGAACGCCGTGCCGCCCGAGCCGCTCTTGAATTCGTAGAGCGCGATCAGGTTGTTCTCGTAGCGGTTGCCGCCGCTCGCGACGGTGCCGTCGAACAGCGTGAGCGCCTTGCTGGTGCTCAAGTTCGGATCGATCGGATCGACGATGATCGAGCCCGACAGTGCCTGGATGGCCGCCTGCATCGTGGCTGCGTTCGCGGTGCAATCGCTCCAGCAGTTGTGGAACTCGCGGCCCAGGCGGATGACGAAGCGCGACTGCGCGGGGTCATCGAGATTGATCTTCGGAATCGCGGCCCGGTACGCCTCGAGGTACTGGGCGGGATCCGGTGTGCCGCTGGTGTCGGACGGGAGTCCACCCGCCGCGAAGAACGGCGCCTGCTTGGTCTGGGAGTCGGACTGGTGGCAGTTCGAGCAGTACAGGTCCAGCAGGTCGTACACCGGCTTGTACAGCGCGGGCGGCGCGTCGGGATCCAGGCGCTTGCTGGCACCCGGATCTTTCGGCGTCGGCTCGACCAGCTCGATCGCGCGGCCGCCGGTTCCGGCAGCACCGACCCAGTCCTGAATCCAGCGCGTCATGATGGCGGCGCACGAGCCCGCGTCGGCGAGCCAGCAGTTGTGGCCGCTGCCGACCTTCGCAACGATGATCGACTGCGAGGGCGAGTCGCGATTGACGATGGCCTGCGCCTGCTGATACGCGGCGTTCACGTCGTCCGAGCGCGCGAACTGCGGCGCCTGGCCGCCGACGGTATGGCAGTTGCCGCAGCGATTCGTGCCGCGGACGTTTTCCCAGAAGTTGATGCGGAACGCCTGAATGTCGGCGGTCGCGGGCGCAGGTCCCGTGTACGTCGGGCCGGCGGTCGGCCCGGTCGTGACCGGATTCTCCGTGGTCGCGGCGCCGCCGCCGCAACCGGACAAGACTGCGCCTGCGAGCAGGGCGATCGCAGCAAGTCGTGCAACGCTGTGAGTGAAAACGCGCTTCATGGCTTACTCGCTCCTCAATTCCCGCTGCAATGCGCGGCTACTTCGGCAAACACGCGCTTCAAATTGCCGCCGCTGCTGAAGTTGGCGGTGCTGGTATCGACCTGGGCTTTATCGCCAGCGTCGCTCGGCGAGCGGAAGCACACCGTGCGGAACACTTTCTCCACCTGGCATTGCGCGAACGCGCCGCTGTTGGCGAGCTCCTGGCCGAGCTCCTTCGCGCCGGTGCCGCTGTGGATCTGGTTGGCCGGCCCGGCGAAGCGGAGCATCTCCGCGTTCTTGCCCGGCAGGCTCCAGCGGTTCTCCCACTGGTTGTTGGGCGTGACGTAGCCCTGCTTGAAGTTGTCGGCGTTGATCAGGTACTTCGGCTGCACCTGGCCGTCGGTGAAGACCAGGCGGCTCTGCGTCTCGTCGAAATCGTAGTACGCGAACGCCTGCGCCATCGGGTCCATGCCGCTGTGGCAACCGATGCAGTTGTTGAGGAACAGCGAGCTGTCGCCGCCCGGGCTGCGCGTCACGTCCTGGCGGATGCGATCCGGCGGACGCGTGACGTCGTGCACCTGCTCCATGTCGTGGCACAGGTGATTGAGCATCGTGAAGCGGAACATCGCGCGATTCGTGCCGTCGATGAAGAACGCTTCGGCGCCCGCGCGCGAGGTCATGATGCCGGCAGTCGCGGTCGGCGGCAGACCGTTGAGCGAGGACTGCGTGGTGGCCTGGAGCACGGCGCGCAGGTCCGCGTTGTTGCTCTCCATCGCCACGTAGTGGTCGTTGTTCACGTTCGAGTAGGCCGGGCTGATGCCCTGGCCGATGTAGACGAGGTCGGCCGACAGCACCGTGCGGAAGTCGACGTCGTCGCGCACCATGCCGATCACGGTGGCGGTGTAATCGTTGAGCGGCGCGAACACCGTCTGGTCGCGGTTGGTCCACGGCGTCGCGAAGTTCTTCAGCGTCGTCGTATAGAAGTGGCTCGAGTGCAGCTGGTTCTTGTCCAGCATGTACAAGCCCGCTGCGACCGGGTCGGCGAGGACCCGCCCCTCGAGATCGTTGAGCAATGCCTGCGTGGGCGGCGTGCCGACCAGTCGGTCGTACATCTGCTTCGCCTGCCGGCGCGACTGCGCATCCGCCGACGCCTGTTGCACGGACGCAAAGGTGGCGATCGCGAGCGCCAGCGCGGTGACCTTCACCAGTGCGCTGCGCCGCGCGTTGCCGCGCGCTTTCCGATGTTTGCTGTTCATGTTGCTCATGCCAGGGTCCGAATGTCAGTAAACCCGCGTTTCGATTGACGTCGTTGTCATCGCAAAGTCGGTCCGAGCCCGACAGTGCGCGGCGACTATAGGTCGGCATTTTCATTGCGGTAACTGTCTCAACCCGCGTACGTCGCATGGCAGAGACAGTACCGGCCGTTTCGCGCGCGCGTGTAGGCTCGCCGCCACGATCCGGCATGAGGAATAAACCGGGTGCAGCCCTCGCAATGTGAGCGAGGTCACGCAGTGCAGGGATGAAAGAGCCCGACTATGGAAAATCAGGGTTCGTCGCAGCGGGGCCTGTGACCGGTTTAACGGCCACCGCAATATGTCGAGTCGATCATCACGACCCTTGTGGAGCACGCAATGACTGACCAGGCGCAACGTCGCACGATGAGAGTCGCAACCGCACGCGCGGTTCGCGGCGCAATCGCGCTCGCCATCGCGGCCGCATGCAGCGTGCTCGCAGCCTGCAGCAGCGGCAGCGGCGGCACCGACGTCACGATCGGCAGCGGCCAGAATCAGGACCCGGTCACGCTCGACTTCCCGGTGTTCTACGTGAAGCGCCCGGTGCCCACTGAGGAACAGCAGGAAGACCTCGTCGACGACGCGCGCTCGCTGCGTCGCTTCCAGATCGGCGCCGACCTGTTCACGCGCAACCGCGCCTCGGTCTCCGCCCCGGAGGTCAACGTCACCGGCAGCCAGACCGAAGGCCTCGGCGACATCCGCGACCTGGACGTGAATTTCGACGGCAGCAAGGTCGTGTTCGCGATGCGCGCCAAGTTCATCGAAGGCGCGGACGAAGAAGACCAGCCGAGCTGGAACATCTGGGAGTACGACGCGAGCACCACGACTCTTCGTCGCATCATCGCCTCCGACACCGTCGAGGACGAAGGCCACGACATCATGCCGCACTACCTGCCGGACGGCAGGATCGTGTTCAGCTCGACGCGGCAGCGCCAGTCGCGCGCGATCCTGCTGGACGAGAACAAGCCGCAGTACGCCGCCCAGGACGAGGACGACAACGAGCCGGCGTTCGTGCTGCACGTGATGGACGCCGACGGCACGAACATCCACCAGATCTCGTTCAACCAGAGCCACGATCTCGACCCGGCAGTGCTGCCGAACGGTCGCGTCATGTACACGCGCTGGGAACACAACATCGACGACAACGAGTTCGATCTCTACAGCCTCAACCCGGACGGCTCCGACCTGCAGCTGCTGTACGGCGCGTACAGCCACGCCACCGGCACGGTCGATCCGGCCACGAATCAGCCGAGCATCATCCAGTTCATGAGTCCGCGCCCGATGCAGGACGGCCGCACGCTCGCCATCGTGCGCCCGTTCTCCGGCACCGGCGAAGGCGGCGACCTGGTGCTGATCGACACGCAGAACTTCGTCGACAACACCGTGCCTGTCGCCTCGAGTGCCGGCATGCCCGGCCCGGCGCAGATACGCGCGCTGCCGACCGACGTGCGCACGATCGAAGGTCCATCGCCTGGCGGCCGTTACCGCTCCGCGTCGCCGCTGTTCGACGGCAGCGATCGCCTGCTGGTCAGCTGGTCGCAGTGCCGCCTGATCGAGAACACGCGCATCGTGCCGTGCACGAGCGAGCGGCTCGCCAATCCGGATGCCGAGGAAGCGCCGCCGCTGTTCGGCATCTACATCTACGACGTGCACCAGAACACTCAGGCACCCGTCGTGGTCCCGCAGGAAGGCTTCATCTACACCGAAGTCGTCGCGGGCTCGCCGCGCGTGGTGCCGCCGGTCATTCTCGATCGCGCGGCAGGCGTGGACTTCCCGGCGGACCTGCTCAGCGAGGCCGTCGGCATCGTGAACATCAAGAGCGTTTACGACATCGACGGCGCCGATCAGGCGCCCGGCGGCATCGCGACCGTGCGCAACCCGGGCAATGCGGGCTATGCAACGCGCCCGGCTCGCTTCCTGCGCATCGAGAAAGCGGTTTCACAGCCGGACGACGACACTCGCGACATCGACAACACGGCGTTCGGTCCGAACCGCGCGCTCGGCATGCGCGACATCCTCGGCTATGCGCCGATCGAGCCGGACGGCTCGGTCAAAGTGAAAGTGCCAGCGAACGTGGCGCTCAACATCAGCGTGCTCGACGCGCGTGGCCGTCGCCTCAACGGCGTGCTCGGCAGCCGCCACACGAACTGGCTGCAGGTCATGCCGGGCGAGACGCTCACCTGCAACGGTTGTCACAACCCGGCGAGCAATCCGCCGCGGGCCCATGGCCGTGCCGGTCTGACCGCCTCCATCAACTCGGGTGCGACGACGACCGGCAGCCCGTTCCCGGGCACGAATGCGGCGCTGTTCGCCGATGCCGGCGAGACGATGGCCGAAGTGCGTAACCGCGTGATGTGCAGCGGTGCTTGCGAGCCGAGCGTCGACCTGGCGTTCACGGACTACTGGCCGGCGATGCCGGCGACGACGCCGTCAGTCGACGCCTGCTACAAGGCCGGCGCGTCTACGGTGCTGTCCGACGCAGCCGATCCGAGCCAACACGTCGTTTGCTTGAACGGGCTGAATGGCACGGCGCTGCCGGTCAACCCGAGTTGCACCTCGAACTGGACGAGCCAGTGCCGCATCACCATCCACTACGAGATGCACATCCATCCGCTGTGGAGCGTGGCGCGCCCCGTCGACACCAACGGCGATACCGTGCCGGATGTCGATCACAAGTGCACCGGCTGTCATCAGCCGCTCAACGCCGCGAACATGGTGGCCGTGCCGGCCGGCGATCTGGACCTGACGGATGGTCCGTCCGACGACGAGCCCGACCAGTTCCGTGCGTATCGCGAACTGCTGTTCGCCGACGTCGGCCAGGTCGTGAACGCCATGGGCCAGCTCGAAGACGAATGCCTGCAGTTCCAGACCGACCCGGTCACGAACGTGACGACCTGCGTGCAGTTCCGCCAAGTGCCGGCGTCGATGAGCGCCGCCGGCGCCAACGCCTCGGGCCGTTTCTTCAACAAGATGGAAAGCGCGCCGGGCGCCGGACAGACGGATCACCGCGACTTTATGTCACCAAGTGAGTTACGCTTGCTCTCCGAATGGCTCGACATCGGCGCGCAGTACTACAACGACCCGTTCGTCGCTCCCGCGAACTGATGCGGCGGCCATCCACTCTATTCGGGTTGCTGCTCGCACTGCTGATTGTCTCCGCCGGCCCGGGCCTTGCCCGGGCCGATGCGCCTCACAAGATCCTCATTGCTGATCCGTTCATCGAGCTGCACACGGGTCCCGGTCGCGGCTACCCGGTCTTCCACGTGATCGAGCGCGGGCGCGAAGTCACGATCGTCAAGCGCCGCACCGACTGGTTCGAGCTGCGCACCGATCGCGGTGTCCAGGGCTGGGCGCCGCGCGAGCAGATGATCGCGACGCTGGAGCCGACCGGCGAGCCGCTCGACCTGCAGGAGCCGGCGCGCGAGAACTATATGAGCCGGCGCTGGCAAGCCGGCGTGGCGGGCGGCGACTTCGCCGGCGCCAGCATGATCTCGCTGTTCGGCGGCTACGCCTTCAGCGACAACCTGTCGATCGAGCTCACGTTCAACCACATCATCGGTGAGTTCTCCAACAGCTACAGCGCCACGCTCGGGCTGATGCACGTGTTCGTGCCCGAGTGGCGCCTCTCGCCGTACTTCACGCTCGGCACCGGCGTGATCCACACCGAGCCGAAAGCCACGCTGGTGCAATCCCTCGACCGCGACGACCAGATCGGCTATGTCGGCGGCGGTCTGCAGTTCTATCTCACCCGCCGTTTCATGCTGCGCTCGGAATATCGCAACAACGTCATATTCACGAGCCGTGACGATAACGAGGAAGTGGACGAATGGAAGTATCTGGGCTTCGCCTTCTTTTTCTGATCGCGCTGGCCGCGACGACCTTGCCGGGCTGCGCGCTGTTCCGCCGCGGCGAAGCACAGTTGCCGCCGGCATCGACCGAGCAGACGGCGGCCGAGCCGGTGACCGGCGAGCCCTCCGACAAGCCGATCATCGACCCGCAGGTGGAGCGGCGCGAGATCAAGCGCACGCGCATCGACACCGAGGACTTCGAGGTGGGCGCCTATGTCGGCGTGCTCAGCATCGAAGACTTCGAGAGCAACGTCGTTTATGGCGCACGCCTCGCGTATCACCTCACCGAAGACTTCTTTCTCGAAGCCACCGCGGGCCAGTCGCGCGCGGGGCGCACCAGCTACGAGAACCTGTCGGGCTCCGCAGACCTGCTGACCGACAGCGAGCGCGACTACACGTATTACGCGTTGTCCGCGGGCTGGAACGCGCTGCCGGGTGAGATCTTCCTCGGCAAGAACCGCGCGTACAACACGGCGTTCTATTTGGTCGCCGGCATCGGCAACACCAAGTTCGCAGGCGACGATCGCTTCACGGTGAGCGGCGGCTTCGGCTACCGCATCCTGCCGGCGGATTGGATCGCCGTGCATTTCGACGTGCGCGATCACGTGTACGACATCGATTTGCTGGGCGAAAAAAAGATCGTTAATAACCTAGAAGCACATCTCGGTTTGTCGATTTTCTTCTGAGCGAGGATACGCATTGGGCGTTTGCGTCCGCACGAAGAGGATCACGAACCATGGCTTTCAAGTTCAAATCATGGCTGCGCGTAGCCACTGTCGCCGGCACACTCGCTACCCTCGCAATGACTTCGATGGTCGGTGCGAGCAGCTCGCTTGCTCCGTCATTCACCCTGCCGTCGCGAAGCGGCGACACCGTGTCGCTGGCGCAGCTCAAAGGCAAAGTCGTCATGCTGAACTTCTGGGCGAGCTGGTGCGGACCGTGCCGCCAGGAGATGCCGCTACTCGACTCGATGTACAAGCGCTACAGTTCGCTCGGCTTCACGCTGGTCGGCGTCAACGTCGACGCCAACAGCAAGGACGCCGAGGCGTGGCTGAGCAAGACGCCGGTGTCGTTCCCGGTGCTGTTCGATCGCGAGAGCAAGGTCAGCGCGATGTACGACGTGAAGGCGATGCCGAGCACCGTGTTCATCGACCGCAAAGGTAACGTGCGTTACCTGCACAAGGGCTACAAGGCCGGCGACGAAGGCGAATACCTGAACCAGATTCGCGCGCTGCTGAAGGAGTAAAGATGAAGGCTGTAGGCTGTAGGCTGTGGGCTGTAGCCGGAGCGACGCTCCTTCTGACCGGCTGCGGCAACATCGAACCCTGGGTCAAACCGTACGAGCGCCAGGCGCTCGCCGATCCGATCATGTCGTTCGATGCGAATCCCGTCTCGACCGCCTACCTGGACCACGTGTTCGATGCGCGCGAAGGCGCACGCGGCGCGAACGGCAGCTCCGGCGGCGGCTGCGGCTGCAACTGATATGACGAAGGCATGGGGCGTGGAACTGCGGGCCCGGGCCAGCACCAGCTGGCTCGGGCTCGTCCTCGCTCTGCTCCTGCCGGTTGCTTCGTTTGCCGGCGTGCTCGGCGACGATCGCGCCGATGCGCTCTATCACCGCTATGAAGGCGGCGGCGTGACGATTCACGGCCCGTCGGTGCTGGTGCGCAAGAAATTCGCCGAGAAGTACGCGCTCAGCGCCAACTACTACCAGGACATGGTGACGAGCGCGTCGATCGACGTGGAGGTCTCGGGCGCCAGCGAATACAAGGAAGAGCGCACCCAGTACAGCGTCGGGGCGGAATACCTGCGCGGCAAGACCACCTACAACCTCAACTACACGAACAGCAAAGAGAACGACTACCAGGCCGAGACGAGCACGTTCGGCATCAGCCAGGACCTGTTCGGCGACCTGACGACGATCACCATGGGCTTCTCGCGCGGCAAGGACGTCGTGCGCCGCCGCGACACGACCACCGACCAGATCGATCCGACCTTCAAGGAGCCGATCGATCGGTGGAGCTACCGCGTCGGCGTGTCGCAGATCCTGACCAAGAGCCTGATCACCTCGTTTCAACTGGAAGTCATCACCGACGAAGGCTTCCTCAACAACCCGTATCGCTCATACCGGTTCGTCAATCCGAGCGATGACCGGCTGTTCGCGCTCGCAAGCGAGGTCTATCCGCGCACGCGCACCAGCAACGCAGTGGCGGTGAACGGGCGCTACTACCTGCCCTATCGCGCGGCCATCCACGGCGGCTATCGCTTCTTCACGGACACGTGGGGCATCGACGCGAATACCTTCGAGCTCGGTTACACGCATCCGATGGGGCCGTGGACGTTCGAAGTCGGCTATCGCTACTACTCGCAAGGCAACGCCGATTTCTACAGCGACCTGTTCGAGCGGCCGAACCAGCAGAACTTCCTGGCGCGCGACAAGGAGCTGTCCACGTTCACCAGCCAGGCGCTGAGCGTCGGCGCAACCTACGATTTCCTGCCGAACGGCTGGCGCTTCATCAAGAAGGGCACGCTCAACATCTTTTACGACCGGATCGAGTTCGACTACGAGGACTTCCGCGACGCGCGCTTCTCGCTGTTGCCGGCCTCGGACCCGAACTTCCACCCGGCCGGCACCGAGCCGCTCTACGCCTTCGGCGCCAACGTCATCCAGGCGTTCGTGTCGGTTTGGTTCTGAAACCCGCACCTCTCACTCTCGCGCTGCTGCTGATTTCCACGCCGGCCGCAGCGGATCCCTTCCCCGCTCGCGATCTCAATCCTCTCCTCGCCGGCTTCGGGCTGCCCGCGGCATTGCCCGCGCGGTTGTCGAGCGAGTCGTGGGCCATCGCGACCGATCTCAATTGGGCCAGCGTTTCACTCGTGCAGCGTGCCGGCGCGGAGCAGCTGATCGTCGATGCCGAGGTGCGCGAGGCGCGGGTGACGATCGGACGCTCGTGGGCGAGCGGCTTTGCCGCGCAGTTGCAGATCCCGTATCGCTACACCGGCGGCGGCGTGCTCGACAGCGCGATCGACAGCTGGCATGACTTCTTCGGCCTGCCGCAGGGCACGCGAGCCTTCTCGCCCCAGGATCGGATCCGCATTGCGTACGGTCGCGGCAATACCGTCATCTTCGACGTCCGGACACCGCAGACCGGACTCGGCGACATTTCGCTCGACTTCGGCCGTTCGCTGCATTCCACAGACTCCGGCGCTGTCGCGGCCTGGGCGAGCATCAAGCTGCCTTCCGGCGATGCCGATCGCTTCACCGGCAGCGGAGCGACGGACGTGTCGCTGGTAATCGCTGGAGAGCATCGGCTCGGCGAAGACTGGTCGACGTTCGGGCAGGTCGGCATCGCGTGGCTCGGCGAAGGCGAGCGGCTCTCGGCGCAGCAGCGCGACTTCGGATGGAGCGCACTCGCCGGCATCGGCTGGCGCGCATGGCGCGGGCTGGAGCTGAAAGCACAGCTCGACGCGCACAGCGCGGTGTTCGACGAAGCTGATTTCGATTTCCTGGGCGACGCGTTCGTGCTCACGGTCGGCGGCGACTATCGCTTCGCCTCCGGCTGGCAATTCGCTCTCGCCGTCAGCGAGGACATCGCAGTGGAGAGCGCGTCCGACGTCGTATTCGTCCTGAGCTTGAAGAAGCAGAGCAGATAACTCTCGCCAAGGCGCCAAGAACGCCAAGATTTCTTTTCCCGGAAATGAAACTTCTCTTCCTTTGGCGCACTTGGCGTCCTGGCGAGAGAATCTTCTTCTATAGATTGGCTTCGATCGTCTCGCACACGACCTGCAGCACGTGCAGGCGGGCAGCCTTCTTGTCGTCCGCAGGGACGACGTGCCAACGCGCTGCGCGCGTGTTCGTGCGCAGAAACATCTCGGCCGCAGCAGCCTGGTACGCGTCGTAGAACGTGCGATTGGTCCAGTCTTCCACATCGACCTTGAAGCGCTTCAGCTGATCCTCGTCGCGCGCCTTGAAGCGACGCAGCTGTTCGGCCTTGCTCACCTGCAGCCAGAACTTCGCGACGATCAGGCCGTGCTCGAGCAGCTCGCGCTCGAACTCGCAGATCTCGTCGTAGCCGCGCCGCCAATCCGCAGGCGTGGCGAAGCCGCGCACGCGCTCGACCAGCACTCGGCCGTACCAGGAACGATCGAAGATCGCGATGTGTCCACGCTCCGGCACGTCGCGCCAGAATCGCCACAAGTAAGGATATGAGCGCTCTTCTGCGGTCGGCGCCGAAACAGGCACGACCTGGTACTGGCGCGCGTCGAGAGCGTGCGTGATACGACGGATCGCGCCGCCCTTGCCGGCGGCATCCATCCCTTCGAACACCAGCACGAGACCGTGTTTGCGGAACTTCGCGCGTCGCGTCAGCAGTGCCAGGTGGCCTTGCAACCGTTCGAGCTCGCGATCGTACTCGTCATCGTCCACCTTCTTGATCCGAGTGCGCGGCAACGGCGGCGCTTTGGCTGTCTTGCTCGCGCGGGTACGCACTGCCTGCTTCGCACGCTCCAAACCGACGAGCAGCTCGTCGCGCAGGAGCTCGCCGGCACGCACCTCGCGATAGTCCTCGTCAGCGCCGTCGATCAGATGCCAGCGCGCTGCAGCCTGATCACTCGCCGCTAGACAACGCTCGGTCGCCTTGCGTACGACTTTGTGATGGCGCGCGAGCCACAGATCGTCGTGCGTCACTCGCCAACGCGTCAGCTTGTCGGCGCGGAGCTTCTTCAAACGCTTGCGTTGCGTGTCGGCGTCCAGGTCGAGATGAATCTTGATGATGCGCACGCCGTCGGCGCTGAGCATCGACTCCAGCCGCCGGATGCGCTCGAGCTGGCGCCGCGCGCGAAGCTTGTGCTTGCGCGAGTCCTCGCTCGCCGAGCCCATGTAATCGCCGTACCAGCCCCAGAAATAAAATGCGATGCGGCCGAACGCGGGCAACGCTCGCCAGTAGCGCCACATCGCTGGATAGCTCGGACCGGCATCGTCCTCGCCGAATGCACGCACGGTGACGTACTTCGGATCGAGCCATTCGATCAGCTTGTTCACCGTCTCGCTGCGTCCCGCGGCCGGGACGCCGGTGACGATCACCGCCACGGCAAACTTCGCGAGCTTGCGCGCCTCGATCTGCGCGGCGAGCAGATGGTCGCGCAGTGCGGGCACCAGGCTGCGATAGTCGCGAGCGCGCGCGTTCATTTGCCCGCCGGCACCTGCTGCGTGATGCAGTGAATGTTGCCGCCGCCGAGCAGGATCTCGCGCGCTTGCACGCCGATGATTCGACGTTCGGGAAAGATGCGCGCGAGCGTGCGCATCGCGTGGCGGTCGCGTCGCGAATCGAGCAGCGGCACGACGACCGTGGAGTTCGCGAGGTAGAAGTTGACGTAGGAGCCGGCGAGGCGCTCGCCCACCGGACGCCCGGTACGGCCGTCGACGGTATCGATATCGCGCGTTTCCTCTTTCGTGCGATATAGCGGCCCCGGCTGCTGCAGCTTGTGCACTTTCAGGCGACGGCCCTTTGCATCGCGTGCTCCCATCAGCCGCTCGTAAGCATCGAGCGAGACACGATACTGCGGGTCGCGTTTGTCGTCGGTCCAGGTCAGCACGACTTCGCCGGGCCGCGCGAAGCAGACGAGATTGTCGACGTGTCCGCCGGTCTCGTCGTCGATGACGCCTTTGCTCAGCCAGATGACACTGCTGATGCCGAGGTATTCGTGCAGCAGGATTTCCAGCTGACCCGCATCGAGCTGCGGATTGCGATTCGGGTTCAGCAGGCATCCCTCGGTGGCGAGCAGCGTGCCCTCGCCGTCGACGTGGATCGAGCCGCCCTCCAGCACGAACGGGGCGCGATAGCGGGCGCGGCCTTCGATCTCCAGCACCTTGCGCGCGACCAGGTCGTCCTGGTCCCACGGAAAATAGAGTCCCGCGCTGAGCCCGCCCCACGCGTTGAACATCCAATCGACACCGCGCACCTCGCCCTTGCCGTTGACGACGAACGTCGGACCGACGTCGCGCATCCAGGAATCGTCGCTGGACATTTCGACTACGCGGATCGCATCCGGCAGCATCGACCGCGCGTGTACGAATTGCGCGCGCGAAGCACCGACCGTGACCGGCTCGCCGGTTGCGATGGCAGTGGCTACGGCAGCGAACGCTGCCTGTGCGGGCTTCGCACCACATCGCCAATTGGTGGGCCGCTCGGGCCATAGCAACCAGCAGCCGGAATGCGGCTCGAATTCGCCGGGCATGCGAAAGCCGTCGGCGGCAGGCGTCGTCGTCAGCGTCGTGCTCATTCCCGCGATGTTAGCAGGCTGCGCTCACTGACCTGCCATGCGCTTTTCTATTTCCTGCAGGCCGCGGTCCAGGTAGGTCCGGTCGAGCCAGCGACCGCGCACCATCACGCCCTCGATGCTCTGCGTATTGGCGATGTCCTGCAGCGGATCGTTCTTCAACAGCACCAGGTCTGCATCGGCACCGACCACGATCGTCCCGTACGCACCGCTCGCACCGAAGAACTCGGCCGGGGCTGCGGTTGCGGTCAGCAGCGCTTCGTAGGGCGTCAGGCCGGACGCGACCATCGCCTGCAATTCGCGGTGCACGGCGAAGCCGGGAACGTTGTAGACCTGCGGGGCGTCCGAGCCGAGCAGGATGCCGACGCCGCCTTCATGGAGCGCACGAATGATCTGGCGGCGCGTATTCACGTAGCGCTGGCCGAACTCGGGCGTCACTCCTCCCGGACTCTCCACGATCGACCGCTTGGTCGACGCCCATCGTTCGCGCAGCACGCGCGGTACGTAGCGCAGCTCCGGCCGCGCTTCGAGTTGCGCGGCCGGATCCGGACCGAGCATGTTTTCGTACAGCGTCTCGGTCGGCACCACCCACGTTCCTGCAGCACGCGTCATGCGCACGACTTCCGGCAGCAGCGCCGGCTCGAACTTCAGCACCAACCCGGCGTTGTCCGGATTTTCTCCCTCGCGCGCTGCCGGCGGTACCAGAGCCAACAGATAGCCATCGAGGTGATCGACGGCTCTCTGTCCCTCTTCGAGCGTGAGCTGCAATCCGACGGCCTGCGACACATGCCCGCCGAATGTGATCCCGACTTCGCGCGCGGTGTGCGCGATCGCGAGGAAGGACTCGCGGCTCAGCCCAGGATGCAGCTTGAGAAAGTCGTAACCGGCGGCCTTCTGCTCGCGCACCATCCGCGCGCCGTCCTCCGGGCTCTTGACTGAGTTGCCATTCAAAGACGGCCCAGCCGTGATCAAGCGAGGTCCCAGCACGCGCTGCGCGGTGAGATCGGCTCGCAGCGGCAAGTGCTCCGGCGCGCCAAGCATGCTGCGCGCGACGGTCACACCATTCGCGACCCATAGGAACAGCACGTCATCGACGGAATATGGCGGAGTCGGTCCCGAGGGGACGTGTGCGTGCATCTCGCCGAGTCCGGGAAGCAGAAACTTGCCGCGCGCTTCGATCACGCGCGCTCCTTTCGGGACTGCGATGCTCTTGGCCGCGCCCATGGCGCGAATCACGCCGTCCGAGACCAGAACGGTTGCGTCGTCGATGACACGCTCGCCGGTCATCGGAATCACTCGAGCGCCCACGAACGCGACATCGCGCGGCGTAGCAGGCGGCTCGACCGCATGGGCTCGGCCAACGAGCACGAAGAACAGGCAAGCCGTCAGCACAGACCCATATCTGTTCACGCCCGACTCCTTTCCCGAAACCTCTTGTGATACGCCGCCGGCGGCACACCCACCTGCAACCGAAAGTGCCGCCGAAACGATTCCTGCGACCCGAACCCCGCGCGCTCCGCAACCCGGCCAAGCGCCACACGCCCCGTCTCCAGCATCTCACGCGCAGCCGCGACGCGCTCGCGCACCAGCCACTCGTTGGGTGCAAGGCCGGTCGCTTCTTTGAAGCGACGCAAGAGTGTGCGCGGGCTCATGCCTGCACGACGCGACAGCGAGTCGATCGAGTGTTCCTCGCCCAGATGCGCGCGGATCCAATCCAGCAGCCGCGACAAGCGGCTCGATTCGTCCGGCGCGACCGGGCGCGGCACGAACTGCGCCTGATCGCCGTCACGGTGCGGCGGAATTACCAGGCGCTGCGCGACCTGATTCGCGACCTTCGGTCCGTGATCACGTCGCACGAGATGCAGCAGCATATCGAGACCCGCCGCGGAGCCCGCCGAAGTCAGCACCTGTCCCTGGTCGATGTACAACGCATTCGGCTCGACCCGCAGCGACGGATAGCGCTGCGCGAGCAACTCCGAGTAACGCCAATGCGTTGTCACGCGTTTCCCGTCGAGCACACCCGCGGCGGCAAGAATGAAGACGCCGGAACAGATCGAGCAGAGCCGCGCACCGCGCGCGTGGGCTGCGCGAATCTGGCGTAGCAGTTGTTCTGGCGGCGGCTCGTGCGCGTCACGCCAGCCCGGGATGACGATCGTATCGGCACGTTCGAGGATCTTGAGCGAGTTCGGCGCAGTCACCGTGATGCCGCCCGCTGCCCGCAATGGCCCGCGCTCCGCGGCACAGACGGCGAAGTCGTACCAGCGCACGTCGAGCTCGGGCCGCGGCAGGGCGAAGAGCTCGACGACGCAACCGAACTCGAAGGTGCAGAGACGATCGTAGGCGAGCGCGACGACGAGGTGGGGGCGCGGCATGGCGCGATGTTACCGGAAGCTGACGATTGCGCCAGCAGTAAGCGGTGAGTCGTGGAGCTAGGATGTTGCGCAGAGACCCTGTAGGTCGGGCTTCAGCCCGACAATCCGTCGCTCAAGGAGCCTCCCATGCCCTCGTCCGTCACCGAAATCGCCCCCGCCGACAGCGCTGCAGCCCTCGCGCACTTCCAGACCGCCTTCCGCTTCGAAACCGATTGCTGGGACGTCAACGACGCTGTGAGCAACGGCCGGCAGGACTTCGTGCTCGTCGACGTGCGCAGCCCCGACCTCTATGCCAACGGCCACGCGCCCGGCGCCATCAACATTCCCCATCGCAAGCTGATCGAATCGACGTTGAGCCGTTACCCGCGCGAGACGATCTTCGTCGTCTACTGCGCGGGCCCACATTGCAACGGTGCGCATCGCGGCGCGGTGCGGCTCGCGCGGCTCGGCCGGCCGGTGAAGATCATGATTGGCGGGATGACGGGTTGGCTCGACGAAGGGTTCAGGACCGAGAGCGGCCCGGTGCCTGCCGCAGTTGCTTGCGGATGACGAGCTTGAGCCCGGACCAGACTTCGTCGACGGCGCAGACTTTGATGTCGACGAGTCCGAGCGGCAGTGCGACCTCGCGCACCGTGTCCTCGGTGATGTCGGTCTCGACTTTCGCGGCCTTCTTCGGCCAGGAGACCCAGATCGCCGCATCCTGCTTCATCTTCGGCACGGCGGTGCGCAGCTCCTTGTCCAACCGCACGCGAGCGGTCACGAAGACATGCGCGACGTCGGCGTCGTCGATCTTGCGTACGCGCTTGACGCCTTCCGGCAATTGCGCCAACAACTCGTCGTAGTGTCCCGGTGCGGCGACGGTGAAAAGTTTCGTGGCCGGCTGGATGCCGAGCTTCTTCGCGAGCGGCGTGCCCGAGTAGCCAGCCATCGCTACAGCGTCGTCTTGATGACCGCCGCCACGTCGGCTTGCGCCGCAGTGCCGTCGCGCTCGAGCCCACTGATGACGCTCTGCCGATCGGCGACCGAGCGGTTCTGCGAAAACTTCCACTTGCCGAGCAGGCTCGTCACCGGAATCTCGAGGCCGACGATGGCGCCGAGCATCTTTTCGACATAGTCGGCGGGCGCATCGCTCACGTGCCAGGGATCGACACGACCCTGCTCATGGCGATTCGTCAAATCCTCGACCAGGCTCCGTAACCACGCTGCATCGTGGACGACCTGCGCGATTCCATAGGCATGGACGGCGGCGTAGTTCCATGTCGGCACGACTTTGCCGTGCTCCTGCTTGCCGACGTACCAATTGGGCGAGACGTAGCCCTCCTCGCCCTGAAACACGACGAGCACCGGTCGCTCCGCGGAAATCTGCTGCCAGATCGGATTCGCGCGTGCGACGTGACAGCGCAGCGTGCCGAACGGCGCCGGCTCGGCACTGATCTCGAACGGCACGTGGCTCGCTTCCAGTCCCTCTGCCGCTGCAACGACCAACGTGCCGAGCGGATGACGGCGAATCAGCTCGTGCAGAACTTCGACTCGGGTCTCCGCGAAATGTCGGGGTAGGTACATGGCGGCCGCCGCGCTCAGCGGATCAGCGTGTACTCGGCGCCGCAGTACGGGCACTTCGCCCAGCCGGTCTTTTCGATCGGCAGGAACACGCGCGGATGCGAATTCCACAAGTACATGCCGGGCATCGGGCAGGACAGCGGCAGGTCGTTCGCCGTGACCATGTACTGGTTCTTGGCGTTCGGCTGGATCAGCTTCTTGCCGGGCTCAGGCGCAGCGGGTTCCGTGGTCATGGCGCACATTATTGCAGATCCTGATCTATCTCTGGGCCTCGCGCATGACCTCCTCCCAGACTTCGAGCACGCCGCGTCGCTCTGCAACGAACTCGTCGTCCCCGACCAGGTTCTTCGTGCCGTCCAGCGACAAGCGGTGCAGGCGCTGGCGGTAAGTACGATAGGTCGCGACCAGGAAGTCGACGCGCGCCTGCGGCACGATGGCCCCGGACGCCAGGCTCTCCAGCTGGCGGATGTTGTCCGAGAAGGTGACGATTTCTGGATAGCGGTCGGCCCACTTCAGCATCCAGAACTGCACCAGGAACTCCAGGTCGGCGATGCCGCCCGGATCCTGCTTGAGGTCCACCTGCCCCGCCCGCGCCTTCGACAGGTTCTCGCGCATGCGCTCGCGCATCCGACGCACTTCGTCGCGCAGCCCGTCCCGCTTCACTGCTTTGCGCAGCACTTCGATGCGAGCGCTTTCGAATTGCTCGCACAGCTCCGGAGGTCCCGCGATTGCGCGCGCGCGCAACAGCGACTGATGTTCCCAGGTCCACGCATCCTGGAATTCGTAGTCGCGAAATGCCGCGAGCGACTGCACCAGCAGACCCCGATTACCCGCAGGCCGCAGCCGCGTGTCGACTTCGTACAAGCGACCCACCGCGCTGTGGAACGTGAGCAAGTGAACGAGCCGCTGGCCGAGCCGCTGGAAGAACAGCGTGTTGTCGATCGGTTGCGGCCCGTCGGTGCGCTGCGCTTCGCCGCTCGAATCGTGCAGGAACACCAGGTCCAGGTCCGAGCCGTAGCCGAGCTCCAGGCCGCCGAGCTTGCCGTACGCGACGACGATCATGTTCGCGACGCGCCCGTTGCCGCTCTCGTCGCTGTAGCGCGGCTGCCCGTGCTTCGCTTCGATCTGCGCTCGCGCCAAAACCAGCGTCTCTTGCACGAGCAATTCTGCGATGTCCGTGAGGCGGTCGCTGACCTTCATCAGCGGCAAGCCGCCGATCAGATCCGCCACTGCGACGCGGAACAACGCGGCGCTCTGGAACTCGCGCAGCAACTCCACCTGTCGCTCCGGCTCCTCGTTCTGCATGTTCTGCCGGCGCAGCGCCAGGTCCTCGATAAAGTCCATTCGTGTCGGCGCTGCCTCGACCAGGCGTTCGTCGATGAGCTCGTCGAGCAGCAGCGGCTGCGCGGCAATCTGGTCGGCGAGGAACTGGCTTTGCTCGCACAACGACACGAGCCGGCGCATCGCCGTCGCGTTCTCGTTCAACAGTGCGAGGTAGACGGTGCGGCCGCCGATGCGCTCCAGGATTTTGAAGACGCGCACCAATGTCGCTTCGGGTGACTTGGACTGCGCGGCCAGCGGCAGCAATCGTCCGAGCAGCTCATGCAGTCTGCGCCGCCCGGTTTCGTCCAGCCTTCGATAGTAGGAAGTGTCGCGGAGCTGATCGAGCGGCGGCATGTCCATATCCACCAGTGCCGTCCGTCGCTCCTGCTCCGGCGACGCAGAGCCGGGACCGAACACCGTTTGCGCAAAATGCTGCGCGACGCGTTGTCGATGCGTCCCGAGCTCCGCGCTCAATGCATTCCAGTCGCTCGCGCCCATCGCGAGCGCCAGCCGTGCGCGTCCGAGCTCGTCCTCGGGCAGTTGGTGCGTCTGCTCATCATTCCACTGCTGCAGGCGGTTCTCGACCACGCGCAGATATCGATATGCCGCATCCAGCTCCGCGACGGCTTCGCGCCCGAGCAACCGCTGCCCGACGAGCAACGGCAGCACGCTGCGCAGCTCGCGATTCTGCAAGCGGCGGTCGCTGCCGCCGCGCATCAGCTGGAACGATTGCACGATGAATTCGATTTCGCGAATGCCGCCGGGGCCGAGCTTGACGTTGTCCTGCAGCTCGCGTCGTTCCACTTCGCGCGAGATCATCCCCTTCATCTCGCGCAGCGATTCGAACACGCTGTAGTCGAGGTAGCGCCGGTAGACGAACGGCCGCAGCACTTCGTCGTAGAGCTCGGCGTAATGATCGATCGCAGTCAGCGGCCGTGCCTTGACGTACGCATAGCGCTCCCAATCGCGACCGTGCTCCTGCAGATAGTGCTCGAACGCGCCGAAGCTGAGCGCGACGCGGCCGCTGTCGCCGAACGGTCGCAGCCGCAGGTCGACGCGATAAACGAATCCTTCGACGGTCGGCGTCGCCAGCAGCTGCACGATCTTCTGTCCGAGTCGCAGGAAGAACTCGGCGTTGTCGATCGCCCGCGCGCCGTCGGTTTCACCGTCCTGCGGATACAGAAGAATGAGATCGATGTCGGAGCTGAAGTTCAGCTCGCGGCCGCCGAGCTTGCCCATCGCCAGAATCATCAGCGATTGAGACTGCCCACTGTCCGCGCCGCGCGGCACACCGTAGCGAGCGGTCAGTGCCTCATACATATATGTACACGCGAATCCGATGCAGGCATCGGCGAGCGCAGATAGATCGCGCAGGGTTTCGTCGAGGTCGGACCAGCCGGCGAGGTCGCGCCATGCGATGCGCACCATGTGCCGCTTGCGGAACCGGCGCAGCGATTCGAGGACTTCTGCTTCGCTCGCGCCGCTCACTCGCTCGCGAACGTCGCGGACAAACGCGTCGTCAGCAGCGCGCTCGAAAAGGTCTCCGCTGCTGATCAAATCGCGCAGCAACTGTGGCGCGCGCAGGCATGCAGTCGCGACGAACTCGCTGCACGCCCACACCTGCGGCAACGACGCAGCCGCCCGCTCGTCAGCGAGAATTTCCTGCCAGGCGTCCGCGTCATGCTCGCGCGCAGCGTGTAATCGCGTCTCGCTGTCGGCCAATAGCCGGCGCTGCAGGTCCGGCAAACTTGCGCTCATGGGTGCAGTTTACGGGAACTTTTTCGAAGTTGAGGGTGTCGGCCGACGCGCCCGCATCGAACCTTTTGCGCCGCATATTCGTTTCAAAGCTGCAGGAGCGACCTGTTAGAACGAATTCGGAGGTTTCTGGCCTATGGCAACGCTTACTTCGCGTCCTGGTGCGCCCGGTACCGGCACGACGCCGCGCCGTACGGGCTTGCTCATTCTCGTCGCCGCCCTACACGTGGCGATCATCTATGGCCTGATGGTTGCGACCGGTGTGGTGCGGCAGCCCGCGTTCATAGCGCCCATCGAAGCTACTTTCATCCCGGAAGCCACACAGCCGGAGGAGCAGCCGGAGATCAAGATCAAGCCGGAGATCGACCAGCCGGTTGCGGTCGACGAGCCCGTTCCCGAAGTTCAGTTCGAGGAAGCGGTGACGCCGCCGTCCGATGTGCCGGTGCCGGCTTCTGCGACCGCGATCAGCGGCTCGCAGCAGCAGGGTGCGCCTGCGCAGGATCTCAAGACCGCGAATCGCGTCGACCCCACTTATCCGCCGGCTTCGCGACGCGCGGGTGAGGAAGGCACTGTGCGCCTGAAGGTGCTGGTCGATACCAGCGGCCGCGCTTCGAACGTGCAGGTCATGCAGAGCAGCGGCTTCGCGCGCCTGGACCAGGCAGCAATGGAAGCAGTGCGTAAGTGGCGCTTCGTCGCGGCCACCGACGGCACCAACAAGATCCAGGCGTACACGCAGGTCGCCGTGACGTTCAAGTTGACCCAAGCGGAGCAGAAGGCTGCTGGGAAGAACTCGTAGTACTCCGCTTCACGATCGACAGGCAGCGCTCCTGCCTGGGAGCCCCCTGTCCGCTACTTAGCGGCAGGGGGCTCTTCTTTATGTGAGCACCATCACCGCTCGCACTCCGCTCGGGGCATACGCTGATCCCACACCGCGGCGCTCGCGGCTAGCGCTGCAAATGTCGCGTTGTAGCAGATCGACGGACAGGTCCGGACGACCGATGCTTTAGGGTATTGCCTTAAAGTAAATTGCACTCGGTCTTGCGACCTTGTCTGGGTTCGGCGACTGAGTCTCAGCGGGCGACGATATGCATAAAGTATGGGTTCTCGTTATTGCGGGCTTCGGGTGCGCGCCCAACGCGCACGCAGTTGCGCGCTTCGAGGAGCGGCTGGCAGATCGCTACGAAGAGGCCCTGCAGCGCGTCGTGACTTCCGATAGCTCCGTGCCCGTCGCACCCGAGCTCAGCGACAAGGACGTTTCCGCGTTCAGCGGCATCGGCATGGTCGCCTGTACCGTCGACTCCGGCATCCAGACATCCACTGCATTCCTGGTCGGTGCATTCGACATCGGCGTGACGGTTGCGCATACGTTCGAGGACGCGCGCAACGGTGTCGCGGCGACGGACTGCGTGTACACGAGCATCGACTCGCTCGGACAGATCCGCGAGCGCATCCCGGTTTCCTACGTGAAGTCGCAGTGGACAGCGGAAGCCGGCGCATTCGGCCAGCCTGGCAAAGACGTGGCGGTGTTCCGCTTGAGCCAGCCTTCGCGCTACGCGCAGAAGACGATGCCGCTCGGCCGATTCACGGGCGATGCGGCGCCGGTAATCATGGTCGGCTATCGCGCGGACATCGGTTGGTCGACGAGCAAGCGCAAGGCGCGCGGCATGGCGTACGAGCGCAGCGAGCAAGGCCTGACCGTCGCCGATTTCACGCACGACATGGATTCGCGCGGCATCGCGCCCGGCGCGCCGGTCATCGACGAGCGCACCGGCGTCATCATCGGCATCCACACGCGCCTGCCGGCCCAGCGCAACGGCATGATCACCATGAACGACTGGCTGGAATCGACCTTGCGGAGCGAGATCCAGCAGAAGGCCGCGAAGAACGACGCCGAGAGCGGAGAGAGCGGCTAAAGATCGGCATGTCCGATCCAGACTCCACCGCCGTCGAACACTTACGCACGCTGCTCGAGCGCAGCCGCCGCGCGCTGTTCTTCACCGGCGCGGGCATCAGCACCGAATCCGGCATTCCGGACTTTCGCAGTCCTGGCGGCATCTGGTCGCGGATGCAGCCGATCTATTTCCAGGAGTTTCTCGCTTCGGAAGCGAAGCGCCGCGAGTCGTGGCGCCGTCGTTTCGACAATCGCGACGGTTGGGTCGGTGCGCAACCGAATCTCGGCCATCACGCGGTCGCGCGGCTGATCGCTGCGGGCAAGGCCAGCGCAGTCATCACGCAGAACGTCGACAATCTGCATCAGGCCTCGGGCGTACCCGAGGAGAAGGTGATCGAGCTGCACGGTAACGCGACCTACGCGCGCTGCCTCGGTTGCTCCCTGCGCATCGAGCTCGTCGACATCGAGCGGGAGTTCACTGCAAGTGGCACGGTCGGTCCGTGCAAGGTCTGTGGCGGCATCGTGAAGTCGGCGACCATCTCGTTCGGTCAACCGATGCCGCCGCTGCCGATGCAGCGCGCGCAAGAGGAGACGATGGCGTGCGACCTGTTCATCGTGCTCGGCTCGTCGCTGTCGGTATTTCCTGCCGCGGATTTTCCGGTCCGCGCCCAGCAGAACGGCGCGGCACTCGTGATCGTCAATCGCGACCCGACCGAGATGGATGAGCTCGCGGATCTGGTCATCCATGCCGGCATCGGCGCGACTTTCGGCGCGGTGAGCGGCGCGTAGCCGGCAAGAGTCACGCCTTTTGACGGCGTCGTCGAAAGGGCCTCGGCCGCTTTCGACCAGAGAATAAGCTCACATTTTGCGATAGCGCTCGAACTCCGGCGTCGACTGCGATCGCCACCCGTCTCCTGCGCGCTCGATGAACAGCACTGGCATGTGCTCCTTTGCAGCGAGCTCCAGTCCAGCTTGCGGACCGAGAACGTTGAGCGCCGTGGCCCAACCATCCGCCAGCGCCGTCGACGCTGCGATGACGACCACAGAACCCGGCGCGCGATCGATCGGCCGCGCGGTGCGAGGATCGATCGTGTGCGAGTAGCGACGTCCATCGCGCTCGTAGTAGTCGCGATATTCGCCGGACGTCGAGACCGACGCGCCGTCGAGCCAGATGCCCGCATACGGCGCCCGCTGAGTATCCACTGGACGCTCGACGCCGATGTGCCATGGAGCGCCGCGAGCGTTGCGGCCACGCGCGCGTATCTCGCCACCGATGTCGATCATGAAATTCTCGGCGTGCAACGCGTGCAGTCGATCCGCCAGCCGATCGACTGCGTAACCGGGCGCGATACCGTTGAGATCGATCGAGAGCTCCGCGACGTCCTTGCGCAACGCGGGCGGCTCGAGCCGTACGTGCAGCTTGCGATAGCCCACCGACGCATCGATCTGCGCGAGCTGCTCGGCGCTCGGCAGGACTTGCGGTTCACCGCCGGGGCCGAAGCCCCACGCCGCGACCAGGGGCGCGACCGTTATGTCGAATGCGCCGCCGGACTTCTCGCTGATGTCGAGCGCTGCCTGCACGACTGCCGCCAGATCGCGCGAGACTTCATGCCACTGCGTGGAAGCGCTCGCATTGAAGCGCACGATTTCGGAGTCGGCGCGGTAACCCGACATCGATCGGTCGATCTGCGCAAGGACGTCGTCGATCGATTGCCGCAAACGTGCGCCGTCGAGCGATGCGGGTGGCGCTGCGACTTTGACGGTGTAGGTCGTGCCCATCGTCGGGCCCGACAGCACCAGCTCCTCGGGCGAGCGTGCGCAGGCTGCTGCGAGCAGCGTGCAGAAAGGTGTCAGTATTTTCGCGGTGACGGACGGCATGGGTAGCTCGTCCGCGGTGTACTACGTTTGCGCGCCGCTGTCAGCGCCTGGGCGAGTCGGGTTGCGAGCGCTCGCATTCTCCGGTGCTGTCCGGCTGGGCGACGCGTGCCGGCGGCCGTTGTCCCGGATCTGCGCAGGTACTCGCGGGCGGCTCGCGTTCGGCGGGAGCACCTTCTTCGTGTGCCGAGCGGTTCAGCAGGACCGCAACGAGAAAGCTCGCCGCAATCAAGCCGCCGCCCACGATAACGCCTCGGTCCATTTCCGCCCTTCGTTCCCTGCGCCAAGGTGGGACTGTTGTGCCCGGCGCCTGAGCGGCCCGGAGAGGCGCCAGAATAGAGAACGGCGGCCGGCCCGTGACGTGTCCTTTGGTGCAGGGTGCGGCCGATCCGCGACAGGGGGAAAGCAACCAGAACCTGCAGGTCGGGCACTAACCCAGCAGGTCGATGTCGACGTTTGACTCGGCTGAGGCCGGACCTAAACTGGAGCCCCCATGGACAAGCCCCCCCACCACGGCTGGCGTCGCCTCGCGACTCTCGTCGGCATCCTCGTCATTTGCGCGGGGACTACCACCTCGAATCGCTCCTGCAGCCTGGGCGGTTCGGACAATAGCGGTGACGGCGGCGACGATCCGACATTCGTCGCGACGCTGCAGCTGCAAGACATCCAGGGTAACGACACGGACACGTTCTCGCGCGGCGAGTCGATCCAGATGATCCTGACCGTGCGCAACCGCCGGGATACTACCGAGTCGATCGATTTCACCGACTCGCGCACCTCCGACTTCGTGGTCGTGCGCGCGAACACCGACAATGTCGTGTGGCAGCTCTCGAAAGAGAGCGCGGCACCCTCGCCGACGCCAGGCACGCTGCAATTCGCGCCCGGCGAGTCCATGACGTTCACGACGACCTGGAACCAGACGGATTCGGACAGCGGCGACCAGGTGCGCAACGGCACCTACGAGGCGCGCGGCGTGCTGGTGTTCGATGGCTTCGACAATCGTCCGTTGCGCGCCAGTCAGCTGGGATCGCCCCTCGAGCGCTTCACCATCAATTGACGATGGCGCAGCCGCTGCATCACGAACACATCGTAAGGATCAACGATCCGGCAAATGTCGCCGGCGCCTGGCTCACGCGCGAACAGCTGTGGGCCGGTTTGCAGCGCACGGTGCTGGCACCGGAGCTGGTCGACGAGTCGATCGATTCCGCATCGATTCAGGAAATCATGCCGGGCAGGCTGCGCCGTGAAATCCGCCGTGGCCGCTCCGCGACCCACGACGAAGTCGAGCTGGTGCCGAACGAATCGCTGCGCATCCGCGCCGACGCAGCCGGCGCCTTCGCCGGCAGCACGCTGACGATCCGCATCGAAGAGCCTGCGCCGGAGATGCTGTTCGTGCGCTTCACGTACGACGTGTGTGGGCTGGAGGAGATGCGCGATGAGCAGGAAGACGACGCGCGCTGTTCGGCGTATCACAGCGCGGATATAGAGCGGATTCGGCAGGTCAGGCAGTTGGCGTTGTTGTCGGGGTGAGGACAAATACTGCGACAGGGAAGTCAGCGAGCGCGTTTGCGACGGCCAAGCTGCCATCGATCGCAACCTCGCGCTCAGTCAGCACATCCCTCATGCGTGTGGCCGGCGCGTTGATTCTCGTATCCGCCCACACTTGCTCGCCGAGCGGCAGCTCGGTTACTGCATCCATCAGCTTCGCGGTCCACCGTGGCACGATCACGATGCAACTGCGGCCTTCGTACGTGCGGGCGAATGCGAATACGTGTTCCTTGTGCGCGCCATCGACCTGCAGCGCTTGATAGTCGCCTTGCGCGAATAGCTCTGGATCATCGTGCCGCAGCTGCAGGAGCTTGCGGATGACATAGAGCTTGCTCGCAGCACCTTCTTGCTCCCACAGCAGCTCGCGCGGTGATCTCTGCAACTGCTCGACCCTGTCGAGGTGCTTGGTCGCCGCGTCGAAATCGACGCGGCGACGATTGTCGGGATCGACGAGCGTCAGCGCGATGAGCTCCGTGCCCTGGTAAAAATCGGGTATGCCCGGCGCGGTGATCTTGAGCACCGTCTGCACCAGCGAGTTGATGCGCCCGAAGAACGCCACCGTCGCGGCGAGCACGCCGAAGTCTTTCAGGAACGCACTGCGCTCCGGATCCGCGAGCAGCTCGCCGACGAAATCTCCCAGCGCCTTCTCATATTCGGCGTTCGGCGCGATCCACGAAGTCGAGCGTTTGGCTTCGCGCGCAGCCTTGACAACGTATGCCTGCAGTCGCTCGGTGAGCGCCGCGGGATCGTCCGTCGGCGACCACACGCCGAGCAGCGTCTGATAGAACAGGTACTCGTCCTCGCGGTCCGGCACGGGATCGTCGCCGATCTGTCGGCGCTTGCTGCGATTCAAGCGCGCCCAGCGCGCGAGGTGCAGCTTCCACAAATCGGGCAGCTCGCTGAGCACTGCGATGCGTGCTCGGACGTCTTCGCTGCGCTTCGTGTCGTGCGTCGAGGTCGCAAGCATCGTATGCGGCCACGTTCGGGCACGTTCCGCGTTGGCTTGGTGGAGCGCAGACGACGACGTGCCGAACCGGCCAGGGTCGTTACCGACGTCGTTGAGGCAGACCAACCGGTTGTAGCGATACAGCGCCGTATCTTCGACGCCCTTGGCAGCAACCGGCGAAGTGACCTGCTGGAACTTCATCGCGAATTCGAGCATCGCGCGCCGCGTCGACTCGGCCTTGCCCTCGCTGCGCTCGCCGAGCAGCACGTCGCGGAGGAAGTCGAACACACTGAGCTCGGCACCGACACTGCGCTTGCGCGCAACGTTCACCGCCCAGTTCACGATGCGCCGGTCCTCGTCACTGACGCCGCGGTGTGAGACGTACGTGCGATAGACGGGAAAGCACGCGATCACCTCGCGAATAGCCTCGCGAATCGCAGCGCGCGTGTAGTCGGCTGTGTGCCGATCCAATTGAGCGATGCGATCCAGCTGCGTCGCCAACACTTCGATCTCGGCAGCGAGCGACGAGCGCATCACGAGCCGCCGGCCCTCATACGCGACCTGCTCGAACGTCACGTCCGACTCGGTGAATTGGCGGTAGCGGCGCGTCATGCGCGTCTCGTACTCGTTGCAGACCAGCCAGCTGGTGGTCAGCGCTGCGAACTCGTAACCGGTCGTGCCGTGGACTGGCCAGGTCTCGGGCATGCGCTCGTAGGCCGCGAGAATCTTCTCGACCACGACATACAGCGGCTTCGTCTGCAGGCGCTCGAGGTACGCCTGCGGGTCGTACAGGCCGTCGACGTGGTCGATGCGCAAGCCGTCGATCATGCCGCGCTCGATCAGATCGAAGATGAGCCGGTGCGTGCTGTCGAACACGCCGGCCTCGTCCATGCGTAACGCCGCGAGATCGTTCACGTCGAAGAAACGCCGGTAGTTGATTTCGTCGCCCGCCACGCGCCAGTACGACAACCGATACGCCTGCGCATCGAGCAAGGCATCGAGAGCGTCGAAGCTGCGCGGATCGCCAGGCGTGCCGTTGAGTCGCGCCACCGTGGCTTCGATGTGCCGCTCGATCTCGGGGCTGCGCTCGAGCAGGCGCACCAGCCGGCGCTTGTGTGCTTCCTTGTCGCGATAGCGGATTGCAATCGCGTCCTCGGAAGTATCGCTGCGCGGCGGCAGATTACCGAAGGCGTTCAGCAGGCTTTCGAAATCGGCACGATGCGCATCGTCCTCGGCGAGCACGGCGGCAGCGATCGGCACCGGGGCAAAGATGCGCGGGTACTCGCGTGGGTCGATCGGCATCAGATGCTCGTGATAGCGAATCGCGAAGCTGCCGGCGGCCCGATCGAACTTCAGCTGCAGCTCGCCGCGCTCCAGCACGGCGCCATAAGCGTCGCCGAGCACCGGCACCAGCACGCGATCGCGCATCGAGCTGCGATTCGGCCGCCAGTCGATGTCGAAGTGATGAGCCGAGCGCGCCGCGGGCCCGTTTTCCAGGACGTCCAGCCACCACTCGTTGTCGTCGCCCATCACGCCGAGGTGATTCGGCACGATGTCGACGATCAGCCCCATGCCGCGCTCGCGCAGCACGGCGACCAGCGCCGCGAACTCTTCCGGCGTGCCGAGCTCCGGATTGAGGCGCGTGTGATCGGTGACGTCGTAGCCGTGCATGCTGCCGGGCCGGGCCTTGAGGATCGGCGAGGCGTAGACGTGACTGATGCCGAGCCGCGCCAGATACGGCACGACCCGGGTCGCGTCAGCGAAAGTGAATTCGCGATTGAATTGCAGTCGATAGGTGGCGCGCGGGGTCTTCACGACTCATGACGCGGCGCGCGGTTGCGGAAATTCGAACAGCGCCATCGCGCGTCCTTGCAGTGCATACGTATCGCCCGGGGCGAACACGCGGTCCGCCCCATCGAACGACGGGTTCGTCGTGTCCATTCGCAACTCCCAGCGCGCGTCCTGCGGCTCCGGCGGCAACTTGAACTCGACCGGCTCGTAATGCGCGTTCACCAGCACGACGAAGTCCGTATCGACGATCGTGCGGCCGCGCTCGTCGCGCTCGTCCAGCCCGCGGCCCGAGAGAAACACGGCGAGGCTGCGCGCAAAGCCGTCGCGCCACTGCTCTTCCGACATCGGCGTGCCCGCGGGATCGAGCCAGACGATGTCGCGGACGTTCTCGCCGCGAATCGCGCGGTTCTGGAAGAACTTGCGGCGGCGGAAGACTCGATGCTGCTGGCGCAACTGGATCAGGTTGCGCACGAACTCGAGCAGCTGAGCGTCTTCCGCACCGATCTCCCACGGCTGCCAGGTCAGCTCGTTGTCCTGGCAGTAAGCGTTGTTGTTGCCTTGCTGACTGCGCCCGACCTCGTCGCCCGCCAGCAGCATCGGCACGCCCTGCGACAAGAGGAGCGACGCGAGCAAGTTGCGGCTCTGGCGCAGTCGCAGTGCGCGGATCTCCGCATCGTCAGTCGGCCCCTCCGCACCGCAATTCCAGCTGCGGTTGTGATTCTCGCCGTCGCGATTGTCGTCCTTGTTCGCCTCGTTGTGCTTTTCGTTGTAGCTCACCAGGTCGCGCAACGTGAACCCGTCGTGCGCCGTGACGAAGTTGACGCTCGCATACGGGCGGCGACCGCTGTGCTCGTAGAGGTCGCTCGACCCGGCGACGCGATAGGCGAGCTCGCCGATCAAGCCGCCCTCGCCTTTCCAATAGTCGCGAATCACGTCGCGGTATTTGCCGTTCCACTCGGTCCAGCCGATCGGGAAGCGCCCGACCTGGTAGCCGCCCTCGCCGAGATCCCACGGCTCGGCGATCAGCTTCACCTGCGAGATGACCGGGTCCTGATGAATGATGTCGAAGAACGCGCCGAGACGATCGACTTCATGCAGCTCGCGCGCCAGCGCCGCGGCGAGATCGAAGCGGAAGCCGTCGACGTGCATCTCGGTGATCCAATACCGCAGGCTGTCCATGATCATCTGCAGTACGCGGGGATGCTGCATGTTCAGCGTGTTGCCGCAGCCGGTGTAATCCATGTAGTAGCGCGGATCGTCGTGCAGCAGCCGGTAGTACGCGGCGTTGTCGATGCCGCGAAAGCTCAGCGTCGGACCCAAGTGGCTGCCTTCGGCTGTGTGGTTGTAGACGACGTCGAGGATCACCTCGATGCCCGCCGAATGCAGCGCCTTCACCATCGTCTTGAACTCGCGGTCCGCCTGGAGCGAGAAGGCATAGTCCTGGTGCGGCGCGAAGTAGCCGATCGAGTTGTAGCCCCAGTAGTTGCGCAGGTCTTTCTCGACCAGGTGCCGGTCGTTGAGGAACCAATGGACCGGCATCAGCTCGACCGCGGTGACGCCCAGGTTCTTCAGGTACTCGATGACCGGTGTCGTACCAAGCCCGGCGTAGGTGCCGCGATACTGCTGCGGGACCTGCGGGTGCAGCTTGGTGAAGCCGCGCACGTGCATCTCGTAGATGATCGTATCGTGCCAGGGCGTGCGCGGGTTGCGGTCGTCGCCCCACGAGAATGCCGGATCGATGACCTGGCACTTCGGCATGCCGCTCGCGTTGTTGCGCCGATCCTGCGACAAGTCGGCGCGCTGACTGCCGATGCGATAGCCGAAGTGCGCATCGCTCCACGCGAGCGAGCCGACGATCGCTTTCGCATACGGATCGAGCAGCAGCTTCTGCGGATTGAAGCGATGGCCCTGTTGGGGCTGGTATGGGCCGTACACGCGATAGCCGTAGCGCTGGCCCGGCCGGGCCTCCGGCAAGTAGCAATGCCAGACCTGATCCGTCTGCTCGCGCAACGGGATGCGCTGCAGCTCGCGCCGGCCGCGGTCATCGAACAGGCACAGCTCGACGCCTTCCGCATGCTCGGAGAACAGGGCGAAGTTGACGCCTTCGCCGTCCCACGTAGCGCCTTGCGGAAAAGGTTTACCGGGCCAGACTGCGGTGATCGGGTTGGGCATTCGTGCTCACGAAGTGAGCGTGCTGAGCGGCGAGGTTGAGGTGCCCGGCGCGGTCCGCCGAGGCGTCGCTGGCCAGCAGCTTCACGATCTCGCCGACGCGGCGGGGCGTGCCCAGGTCGCTCCAGCCGCAGGGCGGCACGCGCAGCACGCACAGATCGGCGGCGCGGCCTTCGAGGAGATCACGGGAGAAATCGAGCTCGGGTAGGCGATCGTACAGACTGAGGAGCGCCGGCCAGCTACCCGTTGGCGAACCGGCGGTCTGGCCTTTGGCGAGGCTGACCTGCATCTCCATCACCAACGGCGCAAAGCGCGGCATATACAGGTCGAGCAGCATGCGTGCCGACGCGACCATGATGAAAGTGTTGCAAAGCCCGCCGGCATCGATGATCTCGCGCGTGACGGAGTAGCCCGGCTTCTCGATGAAGCGCGCTACCGTCTGGCCGCCGAACGGATCGGGATCGCCGGGCAGGATGTACCCGAGGTCGGTATCGGGCTCGTCCAGCTCCAGGCCCAGGAGGACGGGACGGTCGGCATTGCGGTCGACCCGCTCGATTGCTTGCCGCAGGGCGCGATTGAGGACGTCTTCATCGCGCACGTAGTGATCGGCTGGCAGCAAGACCAGCAGTGCCTCGGAATCCTTCGCCAGGATGTGCAACAGCGAGTAAAGAATACCGATGCCGGTGCCGAGGTTACGCGGCTGCACGATCAGGTTGCCCCGTTCGAGGGCCTCGAGCAGCAACGGGCAGTCCGTCCACCATTGGCGGTGTTGCTGGGCGACGATGGTGCAGACCCGGTCCGGGTCGACAACACGCTGGGCGCGCGCGATAGCATCTTCCAGCAGGGAATGTCCACCGTATAGCGAGCAATACTGTTTTGGAACGGAGGTGCCGCAGGGCTTGGTAGTCAACGCACGCAGTCGGTTACCATCGCCGCCGGCGAGTACCAGGGACCATACGTGTTGCGCCTTAGGCACGGTCGCCTCCGCTCACGAGACTGATGTTATCGTTGTCGCCTACTGGCGCAGCCCCGTAAATACACGGCAATAGCTACGGGTTCCCTGGAACTGCGCCGATTACAATTCATTGCGTTATTCCATTCCCCCCGCTGGAGAGCACGGTTTCCGGATGACGATGGGTGAGCATTTACCAGGACGCGGAAAACCCATTGCGGGACGCGGCTATTGGCTGCTGGTCCTCGCGATCGCTTTCAGTTGCGTGGCTGCAGCCACTGCGACGCGTCCGGCAACGGATGCCAAGAGTACGCCTCGTTACCGCTTCGATGGTAATACCGTGCTCGACTTGGCACGTCGCACTGCGGGCAGTGCTTTCGTGCCGAAGCGCCTGGAGAACCCGGCGCTGCAGCAATTGACGTACGACCAGTACCGCGACATCCGTTTCAATCCGGAAGCGGGCATCTGGCGCAGCGAGCAGGTGCCGTTCCGCATCGAGCTGTTTCCCGCGGGCTTCCTCTTCCAGACACCGGTGACCGTTTCGGTCGTCGAAGGCGGGCTGGCTCACGACATCGTGCCCGCCCCCGACACGTTCGCGCTCGGCGGCTCCGTGGCGAAGCCGTTGGCGAATCAGGCGCTGCCGCTGTCAGGCTTCCGCGTTCGCACGCGCCTCAACTCGCGCTCGGTATGGGACGAGTTCATGGTGTTCCAAGGCGCGTCGTATTTCCGCGCAGTTGCGCGCGACACTCTTTACGGTTTGTCTGCACGCGGGCTGGCGGTGCGTACGGCGCATCCCACCGGCGAAGAGTTCCCGGCGTTTACGCACTTCTGGGTCGAGCGACCGTCGGCTAATGCGGCGTCGATCGTCGTGCATGCGCTGCTCGACAGTCCGTCTGTTGCCGGGGCGTACCGGTTTTCGGTCACGCCGGGCGTGGAAACGCTGATGGACGTCGACCTCACGCTGTTCCCAAGGGTGGCGCTCGACAACATCGGTATCGCCCCGCTGACCTCGATGTTTCTGTTCGATGAATCCGAGCGCGCGCGCATCGACGACTTCCGCGACGAGGTGCACGACTCGGATGGCCTGCAGATCGTGATGGCGTCCGGCGAGCGCGTCTGGCGGCCGCTCAAGAATCCTACACAGCTGCAGGTTTCCTCCTTCACCTCGCAGGCGCCGCGCGGCTTCGGGCTCGTGCAGCGCTCGCGCCGCGTCTCCGACTATCACGACCTGGAGGCGCACTACGAGCAGCGGCCGAGCGTCTGGATCGAGCCGACGAGCGATTGGGGTGCCGGCGCCGTGCAATTGTTCGAAATTCCGACGAACAACGAAACCAACGACAACATCGTCGCGTTCTGGCGTCCGACCACCGTGATCGCGGAGGGCAAGCCCTATCACTTGTCCTACCGCATGCGTTGGAACAAGCAGCCGAAACTGACGCCGGCGATCGGCAAAATCACCTCGACGCGCACCGGCCCGAGCTTCGACGGCAAGCGCCGCATTTTCGTCGTGGAGTTCACCGGCACCGGCCGCGACATCGAAGGGTTGCGCATGGACCTCGGAACCTCGTCCGGCAAGCTCCGCAACCAGGTGTTGCAACCCAGCCCGCTCACCAAGGGCGTGCGCGCCAGCTTCGAGCTCGAGCCTGCCAACGCCGAAGTCGCCGAGCTGCGGCTGCGACTGATGCGTGCGGACAAGCCAGTCAGCGAAACTTGGCTCTACCGATGGACAGCCAGCTGAAATCCGCCCCGCTGGAGGGCCGCGACGTGGTGCGCGGCGGCATGCCGTTCGAGCGGCCGGCGGACATGCCTGTGCAGGATCTTAAGACTGCGCCGCCCGCGCAGAGGATCGGCGCGACGCCGTTGCGCGTCGTATTCGCGCGCATGCTGACTGCACTCAGCACGCTGGGGCTGGCCGGTTATGGCGTCTTCGAGATGCTCGGCATCGTCAGCTTCGCGGACATGACGGTGCTGCAAGGCGTGATGATCGTGTTCTTCGCGATCACACTGCTGTGGATTTGCTTTGCCGCGGCATCCGCCGTGACCGGTTTTCTGATCCCGCCGCTGCGCTCGCGAGCCGAGCCGTCGATCGCGGGCTCGCGCACGGCGCTGGTCATGCCGATCTACAACGAAGATCCGGGGCGCACGACCGCTGCGTTGTACGCGATGGCGGAAGCGCTGGCGCAGATCGATGCGGCCAAGCACTTCGAGATCGCGATCATCTCGGATTCGACCAATGCCGATGCGTGGATCAGCGAATCGCTGGCAGTCGACCAGTTGCGTCGCGACCTGCGCGAGACCATGCCCGTCTGGTACCGGCGCCGCTGGCACAACACGGGACGCAAAGCCGGCAACGTCGAGGATTTCGTCAAGCGCTGGGGCGCGCGCTACGACTACATGATCGTGCTCGACGCCGACAGCATCATGGCGCCGCAAACGCTGGTCACGCTGGTCGGTCGCATGCAGGCCGACCCGCAGCTCGGCATCCTGCAGACGTTGCCGATGCTGATCGGCCACTGGAGCTTGTTCTCGCGTATCCAGCAGTTCGCGAGTCGCGTGTACGGCAGCCTGATCGGGCGCGGGGTCGCGGCGTGGAGCGGCAACGAAGGCAACTTCTGGGGTCACAACGCGATCATCCGCGTCGCGGCGTTCGCACAGGCCTGCGGCCTGCCGCAGCTGCCGGGACGCAGGCCGTTCGGCGGCCACGTGCTGTCGCACGATTTCGTCGAAGCCGCACTCATGCGCCGCGCCGGCTGGAAAGTACGCATGGCACCGGACCTGGGTGGCTCGTGGGAAGAGAGTCCGCCGTCGCTCGTCGACATTGCGATCCGCGATCGCCGCTGGGCACAAGGCAACATGCAGCACGCCAAGATCGTCGACGCGAAAGGGCTGGCAGTGACGAGCCGCGCGCACTTCATCATCGGCATCATGGGCTATCTATCGTCGCCGCTGTGGATGATGCTGCTGCTCGTCGGCTTCGCGCTGACTCTGCAGGCGACGCTGATCCGGCCCGAGTATTTCAGCCGCAGCTTCCAGCTGTTTCCGGACTGGCCGCGGTTCGACGCGCCGCGCATGACGGCGCTGTTCATCTTCACGATGGTGGTGCTGTTCACGCCGAAGATACTCGGTCTGCTGCGCACGATGTTTTCGTCGCGCACGCGCCGGGGATGCGGCGGAGTCATCGCGGTCCTGCTCGGTGCGGTCGTCGAGACGATACTCTCGGCGCTGTACGCGCCGATCATGATGCTGGTGCAGACCCAGCACATCATCGAGATCCTCACGGGCCGGGACTCGGGCTGGAATGCGCAACGCCGGCACGCGCACATGACGACCTGGCACGAAGCCTGGAATTTCCATTGGCCGCACCTGGTGATGGGCATCGTGATCGGCGTGATCGCGTTCCTCATCTCGCCGACGCTGCTCGCGTGGCTCACCCCGACGCTCGCAGGTCTGCTGCTCGCCGTGCCGCTGTCGAAAATCAGCGGCAGCGTCAAGCTCGGCAGATTCCTGGCCTGGTTCCGCGTGCTGCGCACACCGGAAGAGAGGCACGTGCCGGCGGTGATCCGACGGCGCGACGAGCTGCTGGCGCACTCGTCATCGATGCCAACGGATGGTTTGCGCTACATCGCACGCAATCGTCATGCGCGTTACGCACATGTCTCCGGCAACTTGCCGCGCCCGCAGGAAACGCGCGGACACCCTGACCCGCATCGGCTGACGGCGGAGCGCAAGCTCGCGGACGCGCGCACGCTCAATGAAGTTCTTGCATGGCTGGGCCCGGCCGAGCGCGTGCATGTCGCGGGGGATCCGAGGCTGCTCGAACGGCTGGCGGAGTTGCCGGATACCTAGATAAAGAGTCGGGCTAAAGCCCGACCTACAGCGCCTCCCGGAACTTTGGGGGGGACTGCGGCCTTGCGGTCAGATGCCGTCCCCTTCCTTCATTGGCGCCATTCGTGCGCGCGGCGAAACGCTGTTTCGCGTCTGGGCGCCGCAGGCGCGTGCGGTCGAAGTCGTCTTTGAGGACTCACAGGAACGGGCGCTGCCGCTGAAGCGCGACTCGGACGGCTACTTCACCGGCGCAACCTCGGCGCGCGTCTCTCTATATAAGTATCGCGTCGACGGTACCGGGCCTTGGCCGGACCCCTGCTCCCGCTTCCAGCCGCAGGGCGTGCACGGCGCGTCGCTGATCGTCGATCCGACCGCGTTCAAATGGAGCGACGCGCAGTGGCATGGCGTGCGGATGCCGGGGCAGGTCATCTACGAACTGCACATCGGCACCTTCACTCCCGAAGGCACGTTCGACGCCGCGGCCGAGAAGCTGCGCTATCTGCGCGAGCTCGGTATCACGATGATCGAGGTAATGCCGGTCGCGCAGTGCCCGGGCCGCTGGAACTGGGGCTACGACGGCGTGCAGCTGTTCGCCCCGAATCACATCTACGGCGACCACGAGGCGCTCAAGCGCTTCGTCGACCGCGCGCACGCGATCGGGCTCGCAGTGATTCTCGACGTCGTCTACAACCACCTCGGGCCGGACGGCAATTACCTGAAGTGTTTCAGCCCGCACTACTTCAGCACGCGCCACAAGACCGAATGGGGCGAAGCGCTGAACCTCGACGGTGACCACGCGCAAGGCACGCGCGATTTCATTCTCGGCAACGTTCGCTATTGGATCGGCGAGTTCCATCTCGACGGACTGCGGCTCGATGCGACGCAGTCGATCTTCGACGACAGTCGCCCACACATCCTCGAAGAGCTCGCGCGTGCTGCGCGCGAAACAGCCCAACAGCGTGCGATCGTCGTGGTTTCAGAGAACGAGCCGCAGCACGCGCTGCAGCTGCTGCCGCCCGAGCAAGGTGGATTCGGCCTCGACGCGATGTGGAACGACGACTTTCATCACGCCGCAAAGGTCGCGCTGACGGGCACGCGCGACGGCTACTTCAGCGACTACACCGGGCGCGCGCAGGAGTTCGTGTCGTGCGTGCGCCGTGGGTTTCTTTATCAAGGCCAGTGGTATCCATGGCAGAAGCAGCCGCGCGGTCAGGCAGCTCCTGGACTGCCGCCGTGGTCGTCGATCGTGTTTCTGCAGAACCACGACCAGGTCGGCAACACGTTCCTCGGCGATCGCGCTCACGACAACTCCGCGCCGGGCCGGTATCGCGCGCTGACGGCGCTGACCCTGCTCGGGCCGCAAACGCCGATGCTGTTCATGGGTCAGGAGTTCGCCGCTTCCGCGCGCTTCATGTTCTTCGCCGACCATCACGAGGAGCTCGCGGCGCTGGTCCACAAGGGCCGTCGCGAATTTCTCAGCCAGTTTCGCGCGTACGCGGACGAAGCCACGCAGCTGCTCGTTCCGGCACCGCACGAGGAATCCACTTTCGTCGGCTCGAAGCTCGATTGGGGCGAAGTGGAACACCATGCCGAGACACTCGCGTTCCATCGCGACCTGCTGCAGCTGCGCGCCTGCGATCCGGTGATCTCGCCTCAGGACCTGGCGAAGATCGACGGTGCGACGTTGTCGGAGCACGCCTTCGTGCTTCGTTGGTTCGATCACGAGCATGGCGACCGCTTGCTGGTCGTCAACCTCGATCAGGAGCTGCCGGTCGTTCCGCCGTCGGAACCGCTGTTGGCTGCGTCGCACGGAGCGACGTGGCAGCTGCTGTGGTCGAGCGAGGACCCGCGATACGGCGGCCACGGTGTCACGATGCCCGTTGCCGATGCCGGCCTCGGCGAATGGCGACTCCCCGCGCAGAGCGCAGTGCTGCTGGTCGAGAGTCACGCATGATCGAGGGACGGCAGATCGTCCTGCGCTGGGACCGCGATCGCGATCCGCTGGAGCTGCGCCGCCGCGAATGGTTGATCACGAACGGCCTGGGCGGTTACGCGTCCGGCACGATCGCCGGCATCCCGACGCGCAAGTATCACGGCCTGTTCGTACCGAACCTCGCGGCGCCGAAGGGCCGCCACATCATGATCTCGCGCTGCGACGAGTCCGTCGTCACGCCGACACGCCAGCTGTACCTCGGCGGCGCCGAGTTCGAGCAGGAGCGCTTCGTCGGCGAGTCGCACCTCTATCTCAAGGAGTTCCGCCTCGACCACCGCATCGCGGTGTGGACGTTCGAGTTCGACGACACCGTGCTCGAGAAGTCGGTGGTGATGGTTCACAACCAGAATACGGTGTGCGTGCAGTACCGCTTGCTGCGCGGCGAGCGCCTGAACCTGCAGGTGCGTCCGTTCGTGGCGTTTCGCCGGCACGACGACACACCGACGAGCTCGCCGGGCGATGTGCTCGTCGAAGTGCGGCACGGGCGGCATGAGATCCGCCACGCCGGCAGTCCGCTGATCTTGCGCGTCAAGCTGCAGCCTGGGCCGACCATGTTCATGACCGAGGAGCGCGACGAGCACCAGTTCGTGTATCGCATCGAGCGTGACCGCGGCGATCCGGCTTTCGACAACGCGTTCAGTCCGGGATATTTCGCGGCGGAGCTCACCGCCGACCGGCCCGTCGTGTTCGTGGCCTCGACGCACACCTGGGATCGCATGGATCTTGACGCGCTTGCGGTGTTCGACGCGGAGCGCCGGCGGCTCGACGGTCTGCTCGCGCTCGCGCCGCAGTTCAAGGACGACGCCTTCGCCGAGCAGCTGACGATGGCCGCGGATCAGTTCGTCGTCCTGCCCGGCAGCCGCATCGAAGAAAACGTCATGGCGCAGGCGGAAGGCAGCGAGCTGCGCAGCATCTATGCCGGCTATCACTGGTTCGGCGATTGGGGGCGCGACACGATGATCAGCCTCGAAGGGCTGACGCTCGCCACCGGCCGCTATCGCGAGGCCGGCGCGATCCTGCGTACGTTTTCGCACTACGTCCGCGACGGCCTGTTGCCGAATCTGTTTCCCGAGGGCGAGCGCGAGGCGCTGTATCACACGGTCGACGCGACGTTGTGGTACTTCCATGCGATCGCACGCTATGTGGAAGTGACGGGCGACCGTTCGATCCTGCCGCAGCTCTTCCCGGTGCTCGCGTCGATCGTCGAGCATCACCTCGCGGGCACCCGCTTCAACATCCGCGTCGATCCGGCCGATGGCCTGCTCTCCGCCGCGGCCGAGGGTTATCAGCTGACGTGGATGGACGCGAAGGTCGACGGCTGGGTCGTCACGCCGCGCCGTGGCAAGCCGGTGGAAATCCAGGCGCTCTGGTACAACGCGCTCAGGTACATGGCTGCGTGGGGCGAAGATCTCGGCGTCGAGCATCGTTCGTATGCCGCGCACGCCAATCGTGCCCGTGAAACATTCAACGAGCGATTCTGGAATGCGCGCAGCGCCTGCCTGTACGACGTGATCGACGGGCCGGAGGGCGACGATGCGAGCATCCGTCCGAACCAGGTGTTCGCCCTCTCGCTGACTCATCCGATTCTCTACGAGCGCCACTGGGAAGGGGTGATCGAAACGGTGCGCAATCGTCTCCTGACGGCGTACGGACTACGCACGCTCAGCGCCGAACATCCCGACTACAAGGCGCGGTATCGCGGCGACCTGCGCTCGCGCGACGCGGCGTATCACCAAGGCACGGTCTGGCCATGGCTGATCGGCCACTACATCGACGCGTACCTGCGGGTGCGGCCGGATCGACTCGGCGCGCGTCAGCTGCTGCACGCATTTCCCGAGCACCTGTGCGAAGCCGGCGTGGGCAGCATCAGCGAAATCTTCGACGCCGAGGACCCGTACTCACCCGGCGGCTGCATCGCGCAAGCGTGGAGCGTGGCCGAAGTGCTGCGCGCGTGGCTGCGCACGCGATAGAGAGAGATCCCGCGCTCGCGGAACCTTGCATGGGTTGCGTCGTTTCAATGCGACGGCAATTCATTTCACGAACGAATTCTCGAGGAGTGCGTCATGGCACGAGCGACTTCCACTTCCGGCCGCAGCACCGATGCGCCGCGCGACGCGATCACGCTGCTCAAGCAGGACCACCGCACGGTCTCTGCGCTGTTCGAGGAATTCGAGAAAGCAGATGAGGAAGAGCAAGCGGCGATCGCGCAGCGCGTCTGCCAATTGCTGACAGTGCACGCGACGATCGAGGAGGAGCTGCTCTACCCGGCGGCGAAGGAAGCCTTCGAGGGCGAAGAGGACGAGGACCTGGTCAACGAGGCCGAGGTCGAGCACGGCTCCGCGAAGGAGCTGATCGCGAAGATCGAGGGCATGAGCAACGACGACGAGCACTTCAAGGCGACGGTCACAGTGCTCGGCGAGTACATCAAGCATCATGTCAAGGAAGAGGAGAACGAGCTGTTCCCGAAGCTGAAGAAGACCGATCTCGATCTCAAGGAGATGGGCAGCCGGCTCGCGGACCGCAAGTTCGCCCTGATGGAACAGCTGGGCATCGAGGAACAGGAACCCGCGCAACCGCGCAAGCGGTCGGCGGGCGCACGAGCGAGCCGCGGTGCAGCGCGGTCGAAGTCGGGCAGCCGCCGGTCGGGAAGCCGCGCACGGCACTAGCCCAGAAGGAAGACTCTCGCCAAGACGCTAAGGGCGCCAAGGTTCTGGACGTCAGAAATTCTGACTATCAATCTTCTTGGCGTTCTTTGCGGCTTGGCGAGAGATCTCTCTCATAGCCGAAAGGCGGCTCGAAGATTTGCTGGTCCTGGAAGCCAATGAGCTTCCAGCCGACACCGTCGCGGTTACCGCCGTACTTCGGCATCGCGAACATGCCGACGAGAGTCAGCAGCCGCACGCGCTCGAAGAACGGCGTGCGGTCCACCTGCTTCAAGAATTCGATCTGCTGCTCGTGCGTGAGCGCTGCAAACGATCCCGCCTCGGGATACTGCGCCTGACAGCGCAAGCGGAACGCCGCCAGCTGACTGCGGAGGTCCGGCGCCAAGCGCCCGAAGAAGGTAGCGAGCGCACGGTCGATGAACAGAGCCACGCCCGCTTCACGCGCACCCGGTGTGTCGTCGCTCGGAATGATCTGCGCCGTGATCGCATCGACGTCGGCGAGCTCGGCTTGGCTCAAGAACGACTTCGGCGGCGCGCCCGCAGACTCCTGGGCAAGATGCGCATCGTGGGCCGCATGCGCGACCTTCGCGAGATCGAGCGTCAGCCACGCGCCGCCCAGCGCACCGGCAACGCGCAGAAACACGCGCCGCGAATACCCACCATCGCCTGCCATGCTCGCAAGTGCCTGCTGGCCCGAAACAAATGGACCCTGCATGGGTGCAATCGGAATGAGTCCAGGCTTCACGACACGAATTCACGACACGCTTCGGTCAGAATCGGCCACGGTAGGGACCTCGGCGCGGCCGCAAGGCGCCGATCGCATGGAACATTTACGCGCGTTTGCCTCTTAAACGATCGCCCCCACGGAGACGAACCCCATGCCCACGCAACCTCGGACCGGCTCGGCCCGGACGAAAAAGACCGGCGCACCTGGCGCACAGCAACCCGCCACGGACACTGAAGTCACTGCGACTCAGCTGGAGCGTCGTGAGATCCCATCGTTCTCGGAAAGTCGCGAAGCGCGCATTGCAGAAGCAGCCTACTGGCGCGCGGAGCGTCGTGGCTTCGCGGCAGGCCAGGAGCTCGACGACTGGCTCGCCGCCGAGAAAGAGGTGGACGGCACCGTCGCGTCCGATCGGCCGCGCCGCAACGACGAGTAGCGCGAACCGCCGTTCTTACACGTAATTCCCGTTGCTGGCATTTGGCGCCTGCGACTTCATAGTCGTAGGCCGCATGAATGTCCTATTGACCGGGAGTAGCGGCTTCATCGGCAGTCATCTCGCACGCGCGTTGCGCGCTGCGGAGCACGTCGTGATCGAAGCGCGTCGCTATATCGACGCCGGCACGGCGGCTGTGCAGGTCGATTTCACGCGCGATCTGTCTGCGCGCGCCTGGATGCCGAAGCTCGCGGGCATCGACGCGGTGATCAACGCCGTCGGCATTCTCCGCGAGCACGGCGATCATACGTTCGAACGCATTCACCAGCGCGCACCCCAAGCGCTGTTCACGGCATGCGTTGCGAGCGGAGTGCGCCGCGTCGTGCAGATTTCCGCGCTCGGTGCCGACTGCGGCATCAGCCGTTACTTCTTGAGCAAGCGCGCCGCGGACGACTACCTCGTGACGCTGCCGCTCGATTGGACAATCGTGCGGCCGGCGATCGTCTACGGTACTGGCGGCGCGAGCGCACGGTTGTTGACCATGCTCGCGAGCATGCCTTGGGTGCCGCTGCCGGGGCGCGGCGAGCAGCGTATTCAGCCGATCTACATCGATGATTTCGTCGCCGCAGTCGTGCGCTTGCTGAGCGATGAAGCTTCGCATCGGACGCGAGTCGAGCTGGTCGGTCCGCAGCCGCTCACCGTGCGCGAGCTGCTCGGCGAGTTGCGATCGACAATGGGCTTGGGCCCGCCGCACTTTTTACCCGTGCCGTTGCCGCTGACGATGCTCGCAGCCGGTAACACTGGGGACGCGACCGCGACATCACAGCTGCTCGGTCGACCGCCGCGTCCGGTCGCGAAGTTCATCGATCCGCAAGCGCGCTCCGCCACGCTGACCGCAGCTCGCCGGATGTGGCTGCTACCGTTGACGCTCGGCGCCGTCGCCTTCCTGTCACTGGTCGCGGTCTTCTATCTGATGGTCGCCAAGCCGATGTGATGGCGGCGGCAGCCCGGTAACCTCCGCCCACTCGTCTTCGTCGACTGCGGCGAGGCCGCTCATCGCCGGCCCGTGCAGCACGCTGCCGTATGCATTGAAGCGCGAGCCGTGGCACGGGCAGTCCCAGGTCTTTTCCGCGTTGTTCCAGCGCACCACGCAGCCGAGGTGCGGGCACTTCGCGGAATGACAATGCAAGCCGCCCTGCTCGTCGCGATACACAGCGAACTTCTTCAGTCCCGAGCTGATGAGCGCGCCGTCGCCGGGCGCGAGCGCTGCAACCTCGACGTCATCGCCGCTCGAAACCCAGTCGGCATACTGCGCGGCGATGTGCGACTGCTCGCGCAGGAACTGCATCGTCTCCTTCAGCGGCTTGCGCCCCGGCTCGTACACGCCGAGCCAGCGGTTCTGCCGACCCATGATCATGTCCGAGACCAGCATGCCGCCGATCGTCGCGTGCGTGATGCCGTTGCCCGAGTCGCCGGTGATCACGTAGACGTGCTCGCTGCCTGGATTGCGGCCGAGGTAGGCGAGACCATCGAGCGGCTCCATGACTTCGCCCGACCAGCGATAGGCGAGCGCACCCGCCCGCGGGAAGCGCTCGCGCAGCCACGCTTCGAGCTCGTCGAAGCGGCGCTGCGGATCGGACTCCTGGCCGGTCTTGTGATCCGCGCCGCCGACGATCAGCAGCTCCTGCTCGGGCTCGCTGCCCGGCGCGAGCCGGATGTAGTGATAGGGATCGGCGTCGTCCCACAGCAGCACTCGCGGCACCGAATCCCGTTTGATCGTCGCGGCCACGACATACGTTTGATACGCATACTGCTTGGTGTGAATCGCGACGCGATCGTTGAACGGTGTGTTGGCTGCGACCACGGCCGAGTCGGCGACGATCTTGCCCGTGGGCGTGTGCACGATCACGCCGCCTTCGCGCTCTTCGACATCGACGACGCGCGTGCCGGTGAAGATCGCGCCGCGCAGACGCTCGATGGCCGACGCGAGCCCGGCGAGGTAACGCAACGGATGAAATTGCGCCTGCTTGCGGAATCTCAGACAGGGCCCTGCTCCCAGCGTCGCGATTGGCAGCTGGTCTTCGAACGCGACATCGACACAGGCGCGCCGTGCAGCGTCGTGCTCGCGCTGCAACTCTGCACGCGGGTCGGCGGCGCATGAGAACAAGTAACCATCGACGCGCGAGAAGTCGCAGTCGATCTGCTCGGTTCGTATGGTGGTCTCGATGCATTCCGTTGCGGCCGCGAAACTCTCCGCGACCAGTCGCGCCGTGTCGGAGCCCTGCGTCTGCTCGATGTACCAATATCGATCGTCCGGCACCGCAATGTGTGCCGTCGTGCGGCCCGTCTCACCGGCGCCGATGCCGAGTGCTTCGACAACCACCACACTCACGCCCTGCCGCGCGAGCAGATATGCAGTCGTCAGGCCGGCGATACCGGCACCGATGACGCAGACCTCTGCTGTGATATTGGCCGACAGCGGCGGATGAGTCGGTAAGTCGACAGTCGCGTGCCAGAGAGACCGCGTGCTGGAAGTCGCGGCGGCCATGCAACTCAATGCACGACGGGTGAAGGCGGCTGAGCGACGTCGGCCGGACGCGCCGTGTGCAGTGCATTGAGACACTCGCGCACCGTCGCAACCAACTGGCCACCGGTGTACGGCTTGTCGAGCCAGCCCAGTGGGTGCGCGCGCTCAGCGAGCTTGCGCGTTGCCGGATCGGCGTGCGCGCTGGCGAAGATGCAGCGGATGCCCAAACGTTCGTAGAGCACGATCGCCGCTTCGACGCCATCGGCGACGCTTGCCAAGCGGATGTCCATCAGCACGAAATCGGGATGCTCCCGCTCGGCGATGTCGAGCGCTTCCGCGGCTGTCGTTGCAAGACCGACGCAATCGATGCCGACGGAGCGCAGCTGCAGCTCGCAATCGACTGCGACGAAGTACTGGTCTTCGACGATGAGTACGCGGGGAGTTTCGGACATTGGGTCGATCGTCCTTGTGGGGCGAAGGTCCAAAGCGCGGCGCCGTGAAATAGTTCCAGTTCGCAACCGCGCCGCCCACCGTGTGCGAGAACAGCTTACGCAGCTCTCCGGATATCGAACCCGGGAGGAAGCGGAGGCGTTCCAGAAGGGAGATGAGCGCAGCAGTTTCCACCTCGGCACGCAGACATCCGCATACGTCGCGCGCGCCGTGGCCGATGATCAAATGCGCGGTCTCGCACTGGAGCAGCGACCAGGCAGCCACGATCGGCGCCGCCCTCGCCTTCTATTGCGCGTTCTCGATCGCGCCGCTGCTGGTCATTCTCCTCGCCATCGCCGGTTGGATCGTCGGAGCGGAAGCGGCCTACGGACACCTCACGTCGCAGCTCACCGCGTTGTTCGGCAAATCCACCGCGGAGATTCTGTTGCAAGCCGTACGCAGCTCGCAGACCGCCGACGGCACCGTCGCGACGATCGTCAGTGCGATCACGCTGTTGCTCGGCGCGACGACGGTCTTCAACGCGCTCGAAGCAGCCTTGGAACAGATCTGGGGCGCGCGCGAGCTGGTGCCGAAGGGCCTGCGCGGCTGGATCCGCACGCGCATCCTCTCGTTCGGACTGATCCTCGCGGTCGGCTTCCTGTTGCTGGTCTCGCTGTCGTTGTCGACCGCGCTGACGGTGCTGCGCGGGGCAATCGGGCGGCGCTTCACCGAATTCGTCGTGCTCGCGGGCGTGCTGGATTTCGTCATTTCCATCGGCCTCGTGACCGGGCTCATCGCGTTGATCTATCGCTATATGCCAGCACGCCGCATGCAATGGCGGCCGATCTTGTGGGGCGCGCTCGTCACCGCGCTGTTGTTCCACCTCGGACGCTGGGGCATCGCGTGGTACCTCGGGCGTTCGACGCAGCCATCGGCGTTCGGCGCCGCGGCGTCGTTCGCGGCCATGCTCCTATGGCTGTACTACTCCGCACAGATCTTCCTGCTCGGCGCCGAGTTCACCGCGTGCTTCGGCGGGGTGCGCGAAACGAAGAGGTGAGTCATGCGACGCAGAAACAAATATCTGCTGATCCTCGGCATCGTGGTCGTGCTGCTCGTCGGCATTCGTCTCGCGCTCGAGCCCGTGCTGCTCGACTATGCCAACGACAAGCTGGACGCGCTGCCCGCCTACGGCGGGCACATCGACGATCTCGATCTCGCGCTGCTGCGCGGCGGTTACGACATCAAGGGCATCGAGATCGTGAAGACCGGCGCAGGCCAGCCCGTGCCGTTCATCAAGGCCGATCGCATCGAAGCAACTGTCGAATGGCACAGCCTGCTGCGCGGCTCGCTGGTCGCGGAAGGCGATCTGTATCGCCCGCAGGTGAACCTGGTGGACGCGGAAAGCGAGCAGAAGTCGCAGCTCGGCAAGGAAGTGAACTGGATCGACCAGTTCAAGGAGCTGTTCCCCTTCCGCTTCAACACCGTGCGCGTCCACGACGGCACGGTGACGTTTCGCGCGCCGGGCATCCAGACGAAGGACGCGCTGGTCGCGCGGCACATCGACGGCTCGCTGTCGAATCTCACCAACGTCGCGGACAGCACCAAGGAGACGTTCGCTCGCTTCGGCTTCACTGCTGAGGTCCTCCACGGCGGCAAGGCGAAGCTCGACGGCAGCATCGATCCGCTCGCAGTGAAGCCCACGTTCGACCTGAATCTGGGCCTCAAGAACGTGCAGCTGCCGCAAGTGAACCCGTGGCTGACGCGCTTCATCAAGGCGGATGCCGAGAAGGGCGAGTTCGAGCTGTACATGGAGCTCGCCGCGGCAGACGGCAAGTTCGAGGGCTACGCCAAGCCTGTGATGCGCGACGTCAACATCTACAGCAGCAAGGAGCCGGAGAAGAATCCGCTGAAGCGTCTGTGGGAAGGCATCGTCGATGTCGCCGCGGACATCGTCGAGAACCACGAGGAAGATCAGGTGGCAGCGCGCATTCCGCTCAGTGGCACCATAGAGAAGCCGAATGCGGATCTGTTCGCGACCGTCGGCAGCGTGCTACACAACGCCTTCGTCAGCGCGTTCGCGCGTTCGCTCGAGGGCAGCATCTCGGTGCGCAGCGTTCGCGAAAGCCTGAAAGACGACGATGGGGAGAAGAAAGCGGATGACAACAAGAAGAAGAGAAAAGGCTGAGGTTCGCACGCTGCAAGCTGCTGACCGCGAGCGCTGGAACGAGCTGTGGCGCGGTTACCTGGAGTTCTACCGCCACACACTGCCGGCCGATCTCACCGACCTGACCTGGCACCGGCTGCTCGATCCCGCCCATCCTTTTCAGGGCCTGGTCGCCCTGGATGGGCAGCGCGTCGTCGGCATCGTGCACTTTCACATCCATGCATCGACCTGGGCCCGGGTCGGCTACTGCTACCTGGAAGACCTGTTCGTCGATCCTGCCTGTCGGGGTTTGGGCGCAGGCCGCGCCCTGATAGAAGGTGTGTACCGAACCGCCGATGAGCAGGGTGCCGAGCGGGTGTACTGGCTTACGGAAAATACCAACGAACGGGCGCAGCATCTGTACCGCCAGGTCGCCGAGCTGACCCCCTTCGTGCAATTCCGACGCGAGCGGCCCTGATCGGTAAATTTTGCTCGCTGGCGGGAACCAGAGAGCGGCCCGCCGCGTAACGTTGGGTCGTTGTGGGTCACAGCGGACCCGCCATCTAAAACTAGATCCTCTTCGTCAAAGGGCCCCAACCCCGTTAGGAGTGACCCGTGAACCGTTCCGCCAGTCGCCTGCCGGCGATCGTCGAGCAGCATCAAAAAGAAGTCCTCGCCGAATGGCTGAGCCATCAGACGACCAGCGGCGCAGCGCGCTCCGGCCGCATCCAGGAAGCGCAGTTGCGGGACGAATCGCAGCGCTTCCTCGCGTTGCTCACCCAGGCGGTCCAGCATGGCATCGAGTTCGACACCCGCAGCTCGCAGTGGGCCGAGATTCGCGACTTCCTCACCGAGCTGTCGCGCAGCCGGGCGGCGCAGGGTTTCACGCCGTCGCAGGTGGCGACGTTCGTCTTTTCCCTCAAGCAAGCCCTCTTCAAGCGCATCGCCGAGAGCCTGAAGGCCGAGCCAACCGGGCTCGCCAACGCACTGTGGGAAGCGACCATTCTGCTCGATGCGCTCGGCTTGTACACGACCGAAGTCTTTCAGCAGGCGCGCGAGCAGCTCATCGCCCGTCAGCAGGAAGAATTGATCGAGCTGTCGACGCCGGTCGTGCAGCTGTGGGACGGAATTCTCGCGCTGCCGCTCATAGGCACGCTCGACAGCGAGCGCACACAAGTCGTAATGGAAAGCCTGCTGGAGCGCCTGGTCGCTACCGGCTCCAGCATCGCCGTCATCGACATCACCGGCGTGCCGACCGTCGACACGCTGGTCGCACAGCATCTGCTCAAGACCGTCGCGGCCGCGCAGCTGATGGGCGCCGACTGCATCATCAGCGGCATCCGCCCGCAGATCGCGCAGACGATCGTGCACCTCGGCATCGACCTGTCTTCGGTCGCGACCAAGTCGAGCCTCGCGGACGCCTTTGGTCTGGCACTCAAGCGACGCGGTCTCGCAGTTGGGCGGGCGGCTACGCTGGGGGGCTGAGTCGTGGACCGAATACCGATCCTCAAGCTCGAGGAGGTCCTGCTGGTGTCGATCCAGGTCGACATGCACGACCAGCTGGCACTGACGCTGCAGGATGACCTCACGCAGAAGATCGTCGCCGCGCGCGCGCGCGCAGTGCTGATCGACATTTCGGCGCTGGAGATGGTCGACTCGTTCATGGGCCGCATGCTCGGCAACATCGCTTCGATGTCGCGCATCCTCGATGCGCAGACCGTGGTTGTCGGCATGCGTCCGGCGGTCGCGATCACGCTCGTCGAGCTCGGCCTGTCGTTGCCCGGCATTCGCACGGCATTGAACGTCGACGCGGGCCTGGCCCTGCTGCGCGAGGTGCTCGGGCGTCCGGACGAATCCGCCGATGTCGAGTGACCTCGAAACGTTCCCGGTCCGCAGCGGAGAAGACGTGGTCAGGGCGCGACAGGTCGTCCGGAGCCGGGCGATGGACGTCGGCTTCAGCCTGGTCGAGCAGACCAAGATCGTGACGGCCGCCAGCGAGCTGGCGCGCAACACCGTGATCTATGGCGGCGGCGGCGAGATGCGCATCGAGCGCCTGCACGAAGGCCCCAGGCGCAGCGGACTGCGTCTGACGTTCGAAGACAAAGGACCCGGCATCCCGGACATCGATCTCGCGCTACGCGATGGCTTCACGACCGGCAGCGGCCTGGGCCTCGGCCTCAACGGCGCGCGCAAGCTCTCGCACCAGTTCGACATCTGGTCCAAGCCGGGCGAAGGCACCCGCGTCACGATCACGCGCTGGAAATGACGTGCAGAGTCTGATCGTCACCGAATCGAGCGAGGTCGCGCAGGCACGCCGCGCGGTCGCAGCACTGGCCGTGCGTCAAGGGCTCGACGAAGAGGACGTGGGGCGCGCGGCGCTGGTCGCGATGGAGATCTGCAGCAACCTCGTCAAGCACGCCGGCGGCGGCGAGTTGATCGCGCAACCGCTGGAGCGCGGCGACGTTCGCGGCGTCGGGCTCCTCGGGCTCGACAAGGGACCCGGCATCGTCGACGTGGCCAAGGCCCTGCGCGACGGATTCTCGACCGGTGGCAGTCCGGGCACGGGGCTCGGCGCGATCAGTCGCATGTCGCAGCTGTTCGACATCTACTCGCAACCGGGCCGCGGCACCGTGGTGGCAGCACAGGTGTGGCCCGGTGGCCGCGCACCGCGTGACCCGCACATGGAAATCGGTGCCATCGTCGTGCCGAAGCCAGCGGAGGTCGAGTGCGGCGACACCTGGTGCTACGTCGAGCGCGCGGGCGGCGCGCTGGTCATGGGTGTAGACGGGCTCGGACACGGACTCGGCGCCGCGCAAGCTGCAGCCCTGGCGTGCGAGGTCTTCATGACGGAAAAGACGCGCGCTCCGGGGGCGGTTCTCGAGCGCATCCACGCGAACCTGCGCACGACGCGCGGCGCGGCGGCATTGTTGATGGAGATCGACTGGGACCGAGGCCAGCTGCTCTCCGCCGGGATCGGCAATCTGGTCGCCGCCGTGATCGACGGCGACTCGGCGAAACGGATCCCGTCCTACAACGGCATCGTTGGACACGCCACGCCGCGCATTCGCGAGCTCAGCTATCCAATTGCGCCAGCTGCAACCGTTGTATTTCACTCGGATGGGCTGAGCGCGACCTGGCAGCCCGACCGCTATCCCGGGCTGATGCAACACTCCTGCGCCGCCATTGCGGGAGTGTTGTATCGTGACTGCAAGCGCGGACGCGACGACGCGATGGTAGTTGCGCTGCGGCGGACAACGTCATGAGACATTCATTGCTGGAGCTCGAGCTGGCCAACGATCGCGACATGATCGCCGCCCGCCAGCGCGCACGGCAGGTCAGTGCCCTGCTCGACTTCGATGCGCAGGACCAGGTTCGTATCGCGACCGCAGTGTCCGAGGTGGCGCGCAACGCCGTTCGTCACGCCGGCGGCGGACGCATCGAGTTTGCGCTCGAAGAGGAAGGCGGACGCAACCCCGCGCTGTCGATCTCCATAGCGGACAGCGGTCCTGGTATCGCCGACTTCGAGACTGCCGTCGGCGGTACAACGCCCACCGGCGAGCCGAAGCTGGGCCTCGTGACAGCACGGCGCCTGATGGATGGTTTCGAGATCAAGTCCGCGCCGCGACAGGGCACCGCGATCACGCTGCGCAAGCACGTGCCGCGACGCGCCGAGCCTTTCACGCGGGCGCGCATCGAAGCGCTCGGCCGCGCCGTCGCCGCACACCGCACGAGCGACGCGAGCGTCGAGATCCAGCAGCAGAATCGCGACTTGCTCAAGAGCCTGGAAGAGCTGCGGCTGCGCCAGGAAGATTTGACCCGACTGAACGCCGAGCTGGAAGACACGAATCGCGGCGTGATGGCGCTTTATTCGGAGCTGGACGAGCGCGCCGCGCACCTGCGCGCGGCAGACGAGACCAAGACGCGGTTCCTGTCGAGCGTCAGTCACGAGTTCCGGACGCCCGTGAACTCGATCCTGGCGCTGTCGAAAATCCTGCTGCATCGGCTCGACGGCGAGCTGACTACTGAGCAGGAGCGTCAGGTGCGCTACATCGTCCAGGCCGCGGACCAGCTCGCCACGCTGATCGACGACCTGCTCGATCTGCGCAAGGTCGAGGCCGGCAAGATCCAGCTGCGCGTCGAGACGTTTACCGTCACCGATCTGTTCGCCGCGCTGCGCGGCATGTTCAAGCCGCTGGTCGTGAACGACAACGTGGCGCTCGTGATCGACGAGCCGGACGAGCTGCCCGAGCTGTACACCGATCAGGGCAAGGTCGCGCAGATCCTGCGCAACCTCGTATCCAACGCGCTGAAGTTCACGACGCGCGGCTCGGTGAGCGTGTCATGCCGGCTGTCGCAGGACGGTCAGCTGATCCTGTTCGAGGTTGTCGACACTGGCATCGGCATTGCACCGGAAAATCACCGCCGCATCTTCGACGAGTTCTCGCAGGTCGAGAATCCGCTGCAGACGTCGGTCAAGGGTACGGGCCTCGGGCTGCCACTCTCGCAACGACTGGCAGGACTGCTGGGCGGTGGCATCGAGATTCGCAGCGCGCTCGGGCAAGGCTCGACGTTCACGCTGGCGATTCCGGTGCGCATCGACGGCGAGCGCGGCGCGGCGCCGCCGGTTTCGTCCGAGCCGGCGACGCCGATGGCGCTGGATCGCGTGCTGATCATCGACGACAACGAGATCGAGCGCTACGCGTTGCGCCAGTTCCTCTCGACCAGCCGCTACGAAGTGATCGAGGCGACCGGCGGCTACGAAGGTCTGCGGCTGGCGCGTCAGGCGCACCCGGACGTGATCTTCCTCGATCTGATGATGCCTGACGTACACGGCTTCGAAGTGCTGAAGATGCTCAAGGCGATCGAAGACACGCGGCACATCCCGGTCGTGGTGTTCACTTCGCAGCGCCTGGAGAGCGCCGACGAGCGCGAGCGTGCGGCGGTAGCCGATGCGCTGCTGATGAAGAGCGACCTGTCGCGTGACACCGTGATCGACACGATGCATCGTGTCTGCGGAGTGACGGAGACCGAACATGCCAGACGCACCTGAAACGATACTCAACGTCAACGATAACGAGGCGGGCCGGTACGCGACCACGCGCATCCTGCATCGCGCCGGCTTCAAGGTGATCGAAGCGGGCACGGGCGGCGAAGCGTTGCAGATCGCGCGCGAGGATCTGCCGCCGCTCGTCATCATCGACATCGGCCTGCCCGATATGAGCGGCATAGAAGTCTGCCGGCGCCTGAAGGCCGATCCGGTGACGGCCTCGACCATGGTGCTGCAGATGTCGGCGACGAACATCGCGGTGATCGATCGCGTCAACTCGCTTTCCGCCGGCGCCGACAGCTTCCTGGTCGAGCCGGTCGAGCCCGAGGAGCTGGAAGCGGTCTCGCGCGCGCTGCTGCGCCTGCATCGCAGTGAGTCGGCGCTGCGACGCTCGCTTGCAGAACGCGAGCTGCTGCTGAAGGAAGTGAATCATCGCGTCAAGAACAGCCTGCAGCTCGTGCTCAGCATGCTCAGCCTGCAAGGACATCGCTTCAAGGAGCCGGAGACGCGCGAGCTGTTCACGAAAGCGATCTCGCGGGTGACTGCCATCGCGGCGATCCACGAACGGCTGTATCAGGATGCAGACCCGCTCACGGTCGAGATGCACACGTATCTCACCGGCCTGTGCGCGGAGCTCGTGCGCGCGTCGGGCATGGAAGAGAACGCGCAAGCGAGCTTGCAGATCGAAGTGGAAGAGATGCGGTTGCCGACGGAGCATGGTGTCGCAGTGGCGCTGGTGGTGAACGAGCTGGTGATGAACGCGCTGAAGCACGCGCAACCCGCGAGCGGCCCTGCGATCATCAGCGTGCGGCTCATGCGCCACGGCACCGGGCAAGTGCGCTTGACCGTGGCGGACAACGGTGCAACACCGGAGCAGTCGTCGTCCGAGGTCACCGGCCTCGGTACGCAGCTGATCCGGATGCTGGCGCGGCAGCTGAACGGAACCGTCGGCATCGACCGCGCCGACGGCACCTACGCCGTGCACGTGACCTTCCCGCTCCAGTCGCCGGTGTCATGGCGGCCACCGTACTGATAGTCGAAGACCAGATGCTCATCGCGTGGCACCTCAGCGATCTCGTCGAAGGGGCCGGCCACCGGGTGCTGGCGATAGCACGCGATCCCGCCGAGGCCATGGAGGCCGCGTCGCGTCACCGGCTCGACTTCGCGCTCATGGACATCCGTTTGCACGGCGGCACCAGCGGCCTCGAGGCCGCGCGCATGCTGTTCGAATGCTGGGGAGTGCGCTCGATCTACATCAGCGCCAATCTCGATCCGGCGACGCGCGCGCAAGCTGAGCAACTGCAAGCGTTGGGGTTCGTCGGCAAGCCGTTCCTACCGGCAGAGTTGATCGCTGCAATCGAGCGCGCGGTGAAAGCGCTCTAGGTCGGGCTTTAGCCCGACACCAACTTCAGTTCAACGAAGCACTGGGGCGGCCCAGTTCTTCCGAGAACTGTGCGAGCTCCGCGGCCACTTCTTCCATCGCCACTGCGCTGCAGCCGATCTGCTCTGCCCAGCCCTGCAATTCGAATTCTTCTTCGATGGCTCGCAGCGAGTTGAGCAGCAACAACGCGTCCGGCATCGGCATGGTCAGACGCAGCGTCTCGTCGCCGTCCACACAGTGCAATGTCACTGTTCCGCAAATCGCCGGTTGGTGCTCCGGCACTTCTGCTGTCGCCGCCGCGGTGATGACTTCGTGCGTTCCGAATACATCTGCCAGGCACATGAGGTGCCTCCTGACGAGCTGCGGCCGAAGTGGGCCTGTCGATGCAACGCGCGGCCGAGCCCGTGAGGTCCCTGTTTCGCCGACCCGCGCAACAGGACCATTTTTTACATTTCTATCAAGAACTTACGCAGAAGCTTGTCGATCAAGACCTGCGCGCGCTGCGCGTGCTGCGCTTCCCAAACCTGCTGCAGCTCTTCGTTCATGTACGCACGCCGCGCAAGTTCTAGCTGCACGGCGTACACGCCTTGCGCGGGCTTGCCGTAGTGGTCGGTGATGTAGCCGCCCTTGAAGCGCCCATTGAGCACGGCACCGAATTCACCGTCGCCCAACAGGATGTCGAGCAGCGCATCGCCGAGTGCGCGCGGACAGCTCGTCCCATCGCGCGTGCCGAGATTGAACTCCGGCAGCACGCCCGCGAACAGACTCGGAATCTCGCTCGCGATCGAGTGCGCGTCCCACAGCAGCGCTCTGCCGTGCGCCGTGCGCAACGCCATGAGCTCGGTAGCGATGCGATCGTGATACGGCCGCCAATACTCCTCGATGCGCGTCGCGATCTCGTGATCGTTCGGCTCCTGGCCGGTCATGTAGATGAACGAGCCGCTGAACGTCTCCGTCGGGCATACCGGCGAAGTGGGATTGCCAACGTATAGCGACGCCGAATCCGGCGAGCGATTGAGATCGACCACGTAACGCGAATAGTTCGCCTTGATGATCGACGCGCCGAGCCCGCGCGCGAAGTCGTACAGCTTGTCCACGTGCCAATCAGTGTCGGGCACGCCGCGGCCGGCGACCGTGAGGCGATGGGCGAGCGCCTCGGGCAGCTCGGTCCCCGAATGCGGAATGCTGATGAGCAGCGGAGTCGTGCCGCGATGAAACTCGTAGACGTTCATAGCATGGGCAGATTCAGCTTGTTCTCGCGCGCGCAGTCGATCGCTTCCTGATAGCCCGCATCGGCGTGCCGCGCGACGCCGATGGCCGGGTCGTTCCACAACACTCGCTCGATTCGGCGAGCAGCAGCCGGCGTGCCATCGCACACGATGACGACACCCGCGTGCTGCGAGTAACCCATGCCGACCCCGCCGCCGTGATGGAGAGAGACCCACGTCGCTCCACCCGCCGTGTTCAACAGCGCGTTGAGCAGCGGCCAGTCGGACACTGCATCGGAGCCGTCCTTCATGCCTTCGGTCTCGCGATTCGGGCTCGCGACCGAGCCGGAGTCGAGATGATCGCGGCCGATGACGATCGGCGCCTTCAGCTCGCCGGATGCGACCATTTCGTTGAACGCGAGGCCGAGCCGATGTCGCTGCCCGAGCCCGACCCAGCAGATGCGCGCCGGCAGACCCTGGAAGCTGATGCGCTCGCGCGCCATGTCGAGCCAGCGGTGCAAGTGCGGATCGTCGGGGATCAGCTCTTTCACCTTCGCGTCGGTGCGATAGATGTCCTCGGGATCGCCGGACAGCGCCACCCAACGGAACGGGCCGACGCCGCGACAGAACAGCGGACGAATGTACGCGGGCACGAAACCCGGGAACGCGAACGCATTCTTCACGCCTTCGTCGTACGCGACCTGGCGAATGTTGTTGCCGTAGTCGAAGGTCGGCACGCCCATCGCGTGATAGTCGAGCATCGCTTTGACGTGCACGGCCGCCGATTTCTGAGCGGCGGCGGTGACCGCAGCGGGATCGCGCGTGCGCATTTCCAGCCACTGCTCGACGGTCCAGCCGATCGGCAGGTAGCCGTTGACGAGATCGTGCGCGGAAGTCTGATCGGTGACCGCATCCGGCCGCACGCCGCGGCGAACGAGCTCGGGAACGATCTCGGCCGCATTGCCGAGTACCCCGACGGAGATCGCACGGCGCGCCGTCGTCGCATCTGTAATCATCTTCAGCGCTGCATCGAGCGAGGGTGCTTGCGCATCCAAGTAGCGCGTATGGAGGCGTTTCTGGATGCGGCTCTCCTGGCACTCAATACATAAGATGCTGGCGCCCGCCATCGTCGCGGCAAGCGGCTGCGCACCGCCCATGCCGCCGAGGCCCGCAGTCAGGATCCATTTGCCCTTGAGATCGCCGCCGAAATGCCTGCGTCCCATCTCGACGAACGTCTCGTGCGTCCCCTGCACGATGCCCTGGCTGCCGATGTAGATCCACGACCCGGCGGTCATCTGGCCGAACATCATCAGGCCGCGGCGGTCGAGCTCGTTGAAGTGCTCCCAGGTCGACCACTTCGGCACCAGATTCGAGTTGGCAAGGAGCACGCGCGGCGCATCCTCGTGCGTTCTGAACACGCCGACCGGCTTGCCGGACTGAATCAACAACGTTTCGTCCGCGTTGAGCGCGCGCAGCGTCTCGACGATGCGATCGAAACACTCCCAATTGCGCGCGGCGCGCCCGATGCCGCCGTACACGACCAGCTCGTCGGGATTCTCCGCGACCTCGCGGTCGAGATTGTTCATCAACATGCGCAGCGGCGCTTCGGTCAGCCAGCTCTTCGCTGTGCGCTGCGTGCCGCGCGGCGCGCGTACCGTGCGGGCGCCTTGACTACGATCATCTGCGGGTAGTGTTCGGGCGTTCATCTGCGACTCACTCCAGGATCCTGTGCATTGCGCGCTTGTAGCCGACGGCGATCGCGGTTTCCGCGGAATGCCGCCCTTCCTGCACCAACCAGCGGCCCGCGACCATGACGTCGCGCACTTCACGGCCAGTGCCGGAGAATACGAACGTGTCGATCAGCTTGTCCTCGTCGCGGCCGGCGAACAGCGGCGAGTTGGTATCGATCACGACGATGTCGGCACGACGGCCGGCCTCGATCGCGCCGATATTGCGAGCGGTCGCGCGCGTGCCTGCGGCGCACGCGTGTCGCCACAACATCGCGCCAGTCGACACCTCGCCCTGCGTCGCGAGCACGTTGCGATGCTTGGTTGCCAATCGCGCCTCGTACTCCAGCCAACGCAACTCTTCGGTGGGCGACAGCGAGATGTGGCTGTCAGAGCCAATCGCGAACGTGCCCCCCGCAGCGAGCCACGCCGGCAGCGAGAAAACGCCGTCGCCGAGATTTGCTTCGGTAGTGGGACACAGCCCGACGACCGCGCCGGTCGCAGCGACAGCCTTGAGCTCGGCATGTGTCGAGTGCGTCGCATGCACGAGGCACCAGCGCCGATCGACTCGCGCATGCTCGAGCAACCATTCGATCGGCCGGGCGTGGAGATGCTGCTGTGCTGCTGCAACCTCGCGCTCCTGCTCGGCAATGTGGATGTGAATCGCCTTGCTCGCCGGCAGCGAGGTCAGAACGGTTCGCATGGCCTCCGGCGGTACGGCGCGCAGGCTGTGGAGCGCGACGCCGATCTCGACCTGCGGCGATTGCGCGCGCGTCAGGTCGTCCACGAGATCCAGATACTGGTCGGTTGCCATCACGAATTGCCGCTGGCGAGCGGTCGGCTCGGCACCGCCGAAATCGGCGGTCTGGTACAGCGTCGGCAGCAGTGTCAGCCCGATGCCGGCGGTAGTCGCCGCATCGATCAGCGCCTGCGACATCGCGGCCCGCTCGGCATACGGCGTGCCGTCCGGCTGGTTGTGCAGGTAGTGAAACTCGCAGACGGCCGTATAGCCGGCCTTGAGCATGTCCACATAGCATTGCGCCGCGACCGCATTCAGGCACTCGGGCGACATGCGGCCGGCGTGCTCGTACATCGTCTCCCGCCAGGTCCAGAAGCTGTCGCCCCGGTCCGAATGCACCGTGCGCCGCTCCGCCAGCCCGGCCATCGAGCGCTGGAAGGCATGACTGTGTACATTCGGCATCCCGGGGATCGCCGCGCCGTTGACTAGCCGCGCAGTGGTGACGACGTCTTCCGGCGACACGTCCACGATATCGCCCGCCGGGTCGACCGAGATCACCACGTTGCGCCGCCAGCCATCGGGCAACCAGGCGGCGGTGAAGCGGTAGCGGGACTGGAAGGACATGCGGCGAGTATAAGACTGCAGTGACGGAGTGACGAAGTGACCGCAGCGACCAACGCAACCTGGGATCGAGTGTGGGTGGGCGCCGACCTCGCCACGATGGACGAGGCCGGCGGCATCGGCCACGTACCCGACGCTGCACTCGCGATTAGGGATGGACGCATCGCCTGGGTCGGCACACGGCAACAGCTGCAGGCAGTTTCCTGGTCCGCGCCTGTCGTAACCGAGGCGCGCGGCCTATGGATCACTCCCGGCCTGATCGAATGCCACACGCACCTCGTGTATGCCGGCGACCGCAGCAACGAATTCGCGGCGCGGTTGCGGGGCGCGACCTACGAAGACATCGCTCGCGCGGGCGGCGGGATCGTGTCGACGATGCGCGCCACGCGTGCCGCCAGCGAAGAGGAACTGCTCGCGCAGTCGTTGCCTCGCGCCCAGTCGCTGGTGAGCGAAGGCGTCACGACGCTCGAAGTGAAGTCGGGCTACGGCCTCGATCTCGCCAGCGAGCTGAAGATGCTGCGCGTCGCCAAGCGGCTCGGCGAGCAGCTCGGCATCGACGTGATCAAGACCTTTCTCGGGGCGCACGCGCTGCCGCCAGAATTCGCAAATCGACCAGACGACTACGTTCGACACGTATGCGACGACATGCTGCCCGCTGTCGCAGCGGAGCGGCTCGCCGAAGCCGCAGACGTATTCTGCGAGCGGATCGCCTTCAGCCGAGAGCAGACCGAGCGTGTGTTCGAGCACGCGCGCAAGCTCGGACTGAAGTTGCGCTTGCATGCAGATCAATTGAGTGACGGCGGCGGCGGTGAGCTTGCCGCCCGCTACGGCGCGCTATCGGCCGATCACCTGGAACACGCGTCCGATGCGTCGCTGCAGCTCATGGCACGCAATGGCGTCGTCGCAGGCCTGCTGCCCGGTGCGTTCTACTTTCTGCGCGAGACGCGACTGCCGCCGATCGAGAAGATGCGCGCGCTCGGCGTGCAGATGGCGGTCTCGACGGACTGCAATCCGGGGACTTCGCCGATCGCTTCGATCCTGCTCGCGATGAACATGGCCTGCGTGCTGTTCCGCATGACTGCGGCTGAAGTGCTGCGCGGCGTGACGATCAACGCGGCAGGCGCGCTCGGGTTCGGCGAGGATCGAGGCATGTTGCGCGTGGGAATGCGCGCGGATCTGGCGATCTGGAAACTACGTCATCCGGAGCAGCTGTGCGCGGAAGTCGGCGCCCATCGACCGCTCGAGGTGGTCAAAACGAAACGGTGATGTTCAGCCCTGCCATGTCCACGTCGGCTTCGTCCAGCACCGCGTCGTCGCCGGCATCGAACACGCGGCCATATTCCAGCCGGATGTTGTAGATCTCCGCGAGGCTGAAGCTGACCCCGGCACCCGCGAACAGATCGAAGCCGCTCTTGGTCGCGCGCAACTTCTCGCTACCGACGCCATCCGTGATGAAGACGCTTTCCTCGCTGTTGGAGATCAGCAGGCCACCCCGCGCATACACTTCCCAGCGATAGCTGAGCGGCAGAATGGCCAGCGCCGACAGCGCGATACCGCTGGTCGAGGTCTCGATATTCTGTGCCCAATTTTCCGCGGGCGGCGTGTTGTTGAAAATACCGGTGCTGCGGTCCTTGTAGGCGACGTCACCGAGATCCATGTAGCCGCCTTCCAGCGCGATGTGCTCCGTCAGGCGCCAGCCGACAACGAAGCCGTACGCGGAATCCTTCGAGTCGAGCGATGCGGTGCTCGTCTGCGGGTCGAACCCGAAGGCGTTGTAGACGAGCAGCGCCTCGTCCTCGAACGCGCTGCGGGTCGAGTCCTTTTCGACCATCGCATAGGACACTCCGGCATAAATGCCGAGCTGGGCGGCGCGGGCTGTGCCGAAGCCGGCGCTACCGGCGAGCACGATGAATGCAATAATCGCGACTCTCATGTCCGAAGGTTAGCATGACCCCCACAGAAATCGTCGGCGCAGTGGCTGCGACCCTGACCACGATCGCTTTCGTGCCCCAGGCGCACAAGGTGCTCGTCTACAAGGACACACACTCGCTGTCGCTAGGTATGTACCTCATCTTCACGACGGGGGTTCTGTTGTGGGGTCTGTACGGCTACCTGCGCGCCGACTGGGTGATCGTCACCGCCAACGCGATCACGGCGGTCCTGTGCCTCGCGATCCTCATCATGAAGCTGCGCAACGACGTGTTCCGCAACGTCAACCGATGAAGCCGATGCCGCGCGCCATCAGCGCCGCGCACAGCATGATGACGAACAGCAGCGTCAGCTCGATGTGAATGAACAGGCGGATCTGCCGCCGCTTGGCGTCGTCGAGCGCGGGCACGCGGCCTTCCTTCACCGCTTTGCGCCAGCCGAGAAACTGCACGGTCGGCAGGATCGACAGCAGGCCCACGGCGACGAACAACGCGAGCTTCACGAGGAACGGCCCGCTATGGAAGTAATAGTCGGCACCCTTCTCCGTCCGGAACACGCGAATGAAGCCGACGATCAGCAACACGACTGCGCACAGGCCGTACACCGAATCCATGCGCAGCAGCGTGCGCGCCGACGCGACCGTGAGCTCGCCGCGCATCAGCACGAGCTCGACCATGACGACCGCGACCAAGGCAAACGCCGCCGCGTGGTGCAGGAAGGCGAACAAAGCCGATGCAGTCATGGGCGCCCCGGTGCGTTGTGACCTGGCTAAGTATCGCTCATTCCCTTTCGGGCCTGCACGGTATCCGGATGCTCCTCGCCGAGTGTGTCGACCAGATTGCGAATGGCGAGCGCATAAGCGCGATGCGCCGCGCTGACGTGTCCCTGCGCCTGCTCGACGTGAGCGAGCGTGAGCCACGCCTGTCCCGTGAGGCTCGACGACGGCAATTGCCCCTGTGCCTGCTGCGCAAATTTGATTCCCGCCTGGGCGTCACGCGCAGCGGCATCGAACTGGCGATCCGCAGCGAGCGCGGCCGCGCGCTCGATGAGCGCTTGCCCGTGTGGACCGGGGCAGCAATCGAGTTTCGTGTATCGGTCCGCTACTTGCTTGAACGCGGCCACGGCATCGCTCGAGCGTCCCTGCCCTGCCCATATCTTTCCCTGCACGAGCGTCAGCGCAAGCGCCCCGGCGGTACCCGCGTCGACCTGGCTCGCGCGCATGGTCGCGGAGGCTTCGTCGAGCAACTGCTGCGCGCGCTCGAACTGACCCTGTAGCGCTGCGACTCGCGCCTTGCCGACGATTGCGAACACCTTCGCCTGCGGATCAGGATCGACGCTCAGCGCTACGTCGTAAGCCGCATCGGCTTCCGCGTAGCGTCCCAGCGTGCGCAGCACGGAGCCCAGGCTCGAGTTCGTGTATTGGGCGTGGGCGCCGGCCAGCGAACGCTGCCGATCGATTGCGATCGAGCGTTCGAGCAGAGCGCGTGCGCGCAGCGGATTTCCTGCAGCGAAGAGTGCTACTCCCCAGTCACTGAGCAGCGCGCTCGCATCGAGCGAGTCGCCGCGCCCGAGTCGTTCCAGCAGGTCGAGCGCCTGACGGTAGTACTCCTGCGCCCGATCCGGCATGCCCCTGATCGAGTAGGAGGACGCGACCTGTTCCAGGAGTGACGACCTCGCACGCAGCGACTGCAGACCGCTGGAGTCGAAGTGCTGCAGGGCCTGCAGCGCATACGTCAGCCCTTGCGGTCCTGCGTTGAGGTCCATGGCCAGGCTCGCGCGCTGCTGCAGGCACGTGGCAAGCGCGGGATCGTCGGGCGAATAGCGCGCGATTTCCCGATCGATGCTCGCTACAGCCTCATCGGCGCGGCCGAGCTGCGCGCGCGCGATCGCGCGATTGCAGATCAGGGACGACCGGCTCGGCAGGCTCTCCGGGAGCGAGTCGATGGCCGGCGTCAGCAGCTTGTCCGCGCGCTCGAACTGGTCGTAGAGGATGTACCAACCCGCAACGAAGTCCGTCGCTACGGCCCGGATGCGCGGATCGCTCTTACCCAGATGCTTGGCGATGGTTTCGCTGCGTGCCAGCAGCTCGTCGATGGTCAGCGTCTCGTCGCTGCGCACGCCGTCCCTGAGCACAGCGTTCATGAAGTCGATCGTCGCCTCCGAATCGGCGAGCATTTCGAGCGCCTTGATCCGGTGATCCTCGGCCCGTTGCCATTGCCAAACGGCGGCGCCGAAACCGACGATCAGAGCCAGCACAGCCACAGCCGCAGTGCTGACCTGCATCTTGTGACGCGCAATGAAGCGTTGCGTGCGGTACCAGCGGCTGTCGGGCCGCGCGCTCAGCGGGAGGCTCTCGAGGAAGTTGTCGATGTCCTGCGCAAATGCACCGACCGACAGGTAGCGATCGGCCGGCGCCCTCTTGAGTGCCTTGAGCACGATGGTGTCGAGATCGCCTCTGAGCGTCTGCGCGAGCCTGCGCGGTGTTGTACGGCGCACGGCTGCAACGACTTCGGTCGTTGCACGCTGGCTCGGCCGCGGCGGATCGCGCGTGAGAATCGCTTCCTCGAGCTGACGGCGCGAGGCGCGGCCTATGCCGAATGCACGGCTGCCGACCAGCAGCTCGTACAGCACGACACCGAGCGAATAGATATCCGAAGCAGTGCCGACCGGTTGCCCACCGAGTTGCTCGGGCGACGCGTAGTCGGGCGTGAGCGGACCCTCGGCGGCCCACTGTGTAATCGGACTGGGTGCAATCGAACCTGCCTCCGGGACATCCGGCGACAGCAGCTTCGCGATGCCGAAATCGAGCAGCACGACTCGCGCCTGTCTCGTCACCAGGATGTTCGACGGCTTCAGGTCTCGATGCAGCACGAGCTGCGAATGCGCGAACTCGACGGCGGCGAGCACCTGCAGGAACAAGCGCAAGCGCTCGCGGATCGACAGACGCTCGTCATCGCAGTACGTCGTGAGTGACTTGCCGTCGACATGCTCCATCGCAAGGTACGGCTGGCCTGCCGTGCTCACACCTGCGTCGTAGAGTCGCGCGATGTTCGGATGAGTCAGCGTCGCGAGGATGTCGCGCTCGCGCTTGAAACGCTCCACGAACTCACCCTGGCGCGGTCCCTGGAACGGCAGCTTCAATGCCACATCGCGCTGCAATTGGCCATCCGAGCGCTCGGCGAGCCACACCGAGCTCATGCCGCCGCGGCCGATTTCGCGGATCAAGCGATACGCGCCGACTTGCTCGCCGACGCCGGCGGCTCGTTTGAGCAGCGCATGCCGCACCGGATCGATCGCGAGTGACGCCAGAAAACCGCGCTGCTGGAGGTCGGCGTGCTCCGCCAGCAGCTGCCGGACTGCGGCCGCAATTTCCGGCTCGGCGGCGGTGAGATCTGTCAGCCAGCGCTCGCGCTCAGCGGGTTGCAGGTCGAGCGCCTGATCGAGGTAGGGTGCAATACGTTGCCACTGCCCGGCCTCGGGCGGTGCTGAGCTCATGGTCCACTCCCTGCTATCCCCTCCGTGAGTACAGCAGAGAGGGCACCGCCCGACAACTAGCGGACGTCAGGCCGCAACGGCCGTGGAGCGCTTCAGGCCCATGTACTCGAAATCCGCGAGCACGAGCACGACCGCGGCCTGCGCGATTACGAAGATGTAACCCAGCGCGTTGGGCGCGACCCAGCCGGTGAACAACAGCACGATGCTGTCCACGACCCACACGACGTTCAACGCGATGATCGCCCACACGGCGATGCGCACCGGCTCGCGGCGCGATGCGACGAATCCTACGAAGGCGGCGAACGGCAACAGGATGATGCCGGCTTCACGGATCAGCTCGACCGGCAGCTGCAACAAGCTCGCGAACAGATCGGCAAACGCGAACATCGCGACGCCCATCGCCCCGCTGGTCAACGCATCGACGATCAGCACGCGGCGCAGGAGAGAAGAAGCACGGATCGAAGTCATGGCGGAATCCTCATTACAAGTGGGGTAGCGGGGCCCATGATCGGGGCGGCGGCGGCGCGCAGTCGATTACCGGGGAGGTAATGGAGCTGCCGGCCGCAGCTGCGCTATCGTCGCGAGCATGAACCTGACCCTCACCGCCACACGACCCGTAGGGCATCTGCTGCGCGAATGGCGGCAGCGCCGCCGCATGAGCCAGCTCGACTTCGCCGTCGAGGCCGAGATTTCCTCGAAGCACCTGAGCTTTCTCGAAACCGGCCGCTCGCAGCCGAGCCGCGAGATGGTGCTGCATCTCGCCGAGTTGCTCGAAGTGCCGCTGCGCGAGCGCAATTCGCTGCTGATCGCCGCGGGCTTCGCGCCGATGTTCAAGGAGCACGCATTGAGCGATCCGGAGCTGCAGCCCGCACGCGAAGCCGTCGAGCTCGTGCTGAAAGGTCATCAGCCGTATCCCGCTATCGCGGTGGATCGCCACTGGCAGCTGGTCGCGGCCAACGACGCGGCGAACTACTTCATGGCGGGTGTGCCGCCGAAGCTGCTCACGCCTCCGCTCAACGTGCTGCGCATCACGTTGCATCCGGACGGCATGGCACCGCGGATCGTGAACCTCGGCGAGTGGCGCGCACACTTGCTGGCGCGGTTGCGCCGGCAGATCGAGGTTTCTGCCGACGCCACGCTGGCCGCGCTGCTGCAGGAACTGAACGAATATCCGGCTCCTGCTCACAGTGCAGAACCTGCGACGAACGCCGTGCCGTTCGCAGTGCCGTTCCGGCTCGCGACCGATGCCGGCGTGCTCAGCTTCATCAGCACGATCACGGTTTTCGGCACGCCGGTCGACGTAACTCTGTCAGAATTGGCGCTCGAATCCTTCTTCCCGGCGGACCCGGCGACAGCCGCGACTTTGCGAACCCTCGCGCAACAATGAATTTCCTGTATCGGGTCGACGACGACATCGCGACGCCCACCGAGTACACCGCCGGCCCTTGGGGCAACGACTTGCAGCACGGCGGCGCGCCGACTGCGTTGATCTCGTGGGCGGCGGAGCGCATGACGACGCGCGAGCCGATGCAAGTCGCGCGCATCACGGTCGATCTGCTGCGGCCGGTGCCGATCGCGCCGCTGCAGATCCGCACGGAAGTGATTCGCGAAGGGCGCAAGATTCAGCTGTGCGCGGTGACGCTGCTGCGCGATGACGTGATGGTCGTGCGCGCAACGGTGCTCAAGATTCGTCGCGCGGAGCTCGAGCTGCCGCCGACGGCGGTCGAAGAGCAAGTGACTTTGCCCGGGCCGGACGCGGGCGAGGCCGCCGACATCCCGAACGAGAATCCGAACGCGTTCATCCGCGGGCTGTCGCTGCGCGTCGTGCAGGGACAATTTCGTCAGCCCGGCCCGGCGGCGATCTGGTTTCGCGTCAACCGGCCGTTGTTCGAAGGTCAGGCGCCGACGCCGCTGCAACGCGTGGCGATGATCGCGGACTTCTGCAACGGCGTTTCCACGGTGCTGAGCTTCCGCGACTGGACGTTCATCAACGGCGACCTGACGATCAACCTGGCGCGCCTGCCGGTCGGCGACTGGATCCTGCTCGACGCGCAGAGCTGGCTCGGCGATCACGGCGCCGGCATTGCATTCGCGAAGCTGGGCGACTCCCGCGGCTACTTCGGCCGCGCCATCCAGAGCCTGGTCATCGAGCCTCGCCTGTAGGTCGGGCTTCGCCCGACTCTCCCTTCGCCTTCTTCTTCTCCTCTTCCTGCTTTCGCTCCCGGCGAATCGTCAGCACGATCGTCAGAAACGCAAACCCCAGAAACCCGATGAACGTCGCCATCACGAACACGAGCCCGCCCGCGAGCTTCCAGCCTTCGTACAAGCCGATCGCGAGACCGATCGGCGTAGTAATCAACAGCAACGGTTTGCCGATTCTCAAGGTGTGCTTTCCACGGCGCGCTTCAACTTGCCGAGCGCATGGTCCCACTGTTGCTCGATCAGCTCCAGCGAACGCCGCGCTTCCTCGATGCGCTCCGGCTCCAGCTCCCAGAGCCGCTCGCGCCCGGCGCGGACATCGTGCACCAGTCCGGCGTTCGCGAGCACTTGCAGGTGCTTCGTGACCGCCTGGCGCGTGATGTCCGTACCCGACGTCAGCTGCGCGATCGATTTCGCGCCGCTGCTGCACAGAAACGCGACCAGACGCAGCCGGGTTTCATCGCCGAGCGCCGCGAATACGGGCGCGGCATTGCGAAACCCGGCGCTGCGCAGCGGCGGGCTAACTCGCAGCGACATGTTTTGCGATTCTCTGCATCTGTTCGTCCCAGCCTCCGCTGTTCATGCGAAACGCGCCGAGGCGCCGGTGCGGCGGCACGTTGTCGAAGCCGGATTCTACGACGGACAGCAAAGTGCCGCCCTCCGCGTCCTGCAACTCGAACGTGACCAGCGTGGTCGGCTCTGAAGAGTAGTCGACGCCCTTCTCCACCGCTGCGGGATGCCAGCGCCACGACAGGAGCCGTTCGGGGTCCACACGTTCGATCCAGACCTCGAACGTGAGGTATTCGTAGCCTGGATACGTGATTTGCCCCTGCGTGCGCTGCCCGGCCGCGAAAGCCTTGCCTTTCAGGTTGACGCCGAACCAGCTGCCGAACTCCTCGGCATTGGACAGCGCCCGCCACACGCGCGCGCGCGGCGCCTGCAGCAGGATCTTGCGTTCGATACGATCGGTAGACTGTGTCATAGGCAACCTCCTGGTTGCATATTAACGCAGCCACGCGCAAATGCAACCCTGCGGTTGCCTATTGGCTGCCATCATTCCTCCTATGCCCTTGATCACCGTGCGCAACGCCGAGCTGGCCTACGGCCTGCATCCGCTGCTCGATCGCGCCGACCTGTCGGTCGACGCCGGCGAGCGTGTCGGCCTGATCGGCCGCAATGGCACGGGCAAGTCCTCACTGCTGCAGGCAATCGCCGGCAGGATCGCGCTCGATGACGGCGAAGTGGCACGCCAGGACGGATTGCGCATCGCAGTGGTCGAGCAGGAACCCGAGCTGCCGCAGGCTGCGACGCTGCGCGAGAGCCTGATCGCGCGCTCATCGCTCGATCACTTCCAGGATGAGCGTGAGCGCTGGCGTGTCGAGGCGCGTCTCTCCGAGTTCCTGCATCGACTCGATGTCGATGCAGAGCGCACTCCGCAAACTGCGTCCGGCGGCGAACGCAAGCGCGCGGCACTCGCACTCGCGTTGGCGCTGCAGCCGGACTTGCTGCTGCTCGATGAGCCGACCAATCATCTCGACATCGATGGCATCACGGCGCTGGAAGAATTGCTGCTCAGGGGACCGACCTCGATCGTGATCACCCACGACCGTGCCTTTCTCGATCGCGTAGTCACTCGCATCGTCGAGCTCGATCGCGGCCTGGTCCGCAGCTTTCCAGGCAACTTCGCCGCCTACGAGACGCGCAAGAGCGAGCAGCTCGCGGCGGAAGCGATCGCTAATCGCAAGTTCGACAAGTTTTGGGCGCAGGAGGAAGTCTGGATCCGCCGCGGCATCGAAGCGCGCCGCACGCGCAACGAAGGTCGAGTGCGGCGGCTCGAAGCATTACGCGTAGAACGTGCGGAGCGACGCGAGCGGCTCGGCGATCTCAAGCTGACGCTCGACGCCGGCGAGCGTTCCGGCAAGCTGGTTGCGGAACTGGTGAACGTCGACAAGAGCTTCGCCGAGCGGCGCATCGTCAAAGGCCTGTCGATGCGACTGCAACGCGGCGACCGGCTCGGCTTGATCGGCCCGAACGGCGCGGGCAAGTCGACGCTGCTCCGCCTGATCCTCGGGCAACTCGAGCCGGATGCAGGCACGCTGCGGCTCGGCGCGAATGTGCAGGTCGCGTACTTCGACCAGATGCGCGAGCAGCTGGACCCGGAGAAGTCGGTGGTCGAAACGATCAGCCCCGGCTCGGACTGGATCGAAATCGGCCGCGAGCGCAAGCACGTGGTGACGTACCTGGGCGACTTCCTGTTCGCTCCGCAGCGTGCGAATTCGCCGGTGAAGGCGCTGTCCGGCGGCGAGCGCAATCGACTGCTGCTCGCGCGGCTGTTCGCGCGCACTGCGAACGTGCTTGTAATGGATGAACCGACGAACGATCTCGACATCGAGTCGCTGGAGTTGCTGGAAGCGACGCTGCAGGGTTATGCGGGCACGCTGCTGTTGGTGAGCCATGATCGCGCCTTCCTCGACAACGTCGTGACTCAGACACTGGTGGCCGAAGGCAATGGCAAGTGGCAGGAATACGTCGGCGGATATAGCGACTGGCTCGCGCAGCGCCGCCCGGCCACGATTGCGCCCACACCTGCCAAGCAGAAGGCGGAAAACCGCAGCGACGATGCGCGCCGCACGGCGCCGACGAAGATGAGCTACAAGGAAACCCGCGAGCTGGCGCAATTGCCCAGCGAAATCGAGGCGCTGGAGCAGCAGCAACAGGCGCTCACTGCGCGCATGAGCAGCGGCGACTATCACAAGCAGGGCAGCGAGCAGATCAAGGCCGACCGCCAGCTCGGCGAGGAGCTCGAGCAGCAGCTGGCGGAGAAGTTCACACGCTGGGAAGCCCTCGAAGCAAAGAAAGCTGCGCTGTAGGTCGGGCTTCAGCCCGACAATTCTGCGAGTCGGGCCAACGCCCGGTCTGCAGGAATTTTCGCTGGTCCGCGCTGCCTGCCCTCTGCTACTTTGACGGCGCGAAAACAATATCGATGACTGCAGGGGGTCCGCTTGAACAATCAACAAACGGCGACGGTCGCGCCGCGCGTCCAGTCCGATGCCGACGTTTCCGAGCGCCAAGGCTGGTACCTGGTCGTCACGCTGCTGATCTTCTACATCTTCTCGTTCATCGATCGGCAGATCATCTCGCTGCTGGTCGAGCCGATCAAACGCGACCTGCAGGTCTCGGACACGCAGATCGGCCTGCTGCAAGGGTTCGCTTTCGCGATCTTCTACACGTTCTTCGGCATTCCGATAGGCCGGCTCGCCGACCGGGTGAACCGCAAGAAGATCATCGCGGCCGGCGTGATCGTCTGGTCGCTGATGGCGGCACTGTGCGGCATGGCGAAGAATTTCACGCAACTGTTCCTCGCACGCATCGGCGTTGGCGTCGGCGAAGCGGCGCTGTCGCCGGCCGCGTACTCGATGATCACGGACGCATTTCCGCGCCAGAAGCTCGGGCGCGCGTTCAGTTTCTACAACATGGGCATTCCGATCGGCAGCGGCATCGCGCTGCTCGTCGGCGGCTTGGTCGTCGTTGCAGTTTCGGGCGTCGGCAAGACCTTCACGCTGCCGCTGCTGGGCGAAGTTCGCGCGTGGCAGTTCGTCTTCATCGTGACCGGCGCGCCGGGACTGCTGCTGCCGTTGTTGCTGCTGACGGTGCGTGAGCCGCCGCGGCGTGGCTTGATGAAGGCTGCCGACAATACGGTTCCCGATCGACTGCCGCTGCGCCAAGTCATCTCGTTCATGCTGAAGAACGGCCATTTCTACACGCCGCACTTCCTGGCGATGGCGATGATGGCGTGTCTCGGCTACGCGGTCGGCGCGTGGCTGCCGACAGTCATGGCGCGCACGTACGGAATTCAGCCGGGCCTGGTGGGCCAGGTCCTCGGCATCTCGACCATGACCATGAACACACTCGGCGTGTTCGTCGCTGGGCGCATCTGCGATCGGCTCACGACGAAGGGTCACACCGACGCGCCGATCTGGGTGTGCTTCGGCACGGCAATAGCAGTCGTCGCCACCAGCGCATTGCCGGCCTTCATGCCGAATGCGACGCTCGGCCTGGCGATGATGTGCATCGCCGGTTTCCCGTTCCACGGCTATGTCGCGATGGGACCGATGGCGGTGAACCAGGTGACGCCGAACCAGATGCGCGCACAGGTGTCGGCGGTCTACCTGTTCACGGTGAACCTCATCGGCCTCGGCGTCGGCCCGTACCTCGTACCGATGATCAGCGACTCGATCCTGCGCGACCCGATGCAGATCCGTTGGGGCCTGCTCGTCGTCGTCGTCGTCTCCGGCACGATCGCCGCCGCGCTCCTCTGGCACGTCCGCGCAACCTACCGTCAGCAGGTGGCACAAACAGCCCACTGGCAGTAGGGCGGGGTAGAATCCGGGGCAATGGAAGCATTGCCCCTCGTCTGTCACCCTGCGACGCCGTGCAGCTACGTCAGCGCGGTCACAGCGCGCGTCGATCGGCTCAGCGACGATTTGCTGATCCTCTACTACGAGGTCGTTGGAGACATCGATCAGCTGCAGCTGCCGCCACAGCGGCGCTCCGCACATACGGACGGATTGTGGCAACACACTTGCTTCGAAGCTTTCGTTCGAGCGGCGCCCGCACGTAGCTACGTCGAGCTGAATTTTTCGCCGTCGAGCGAATGGGCGGTGTACCGGTTCGATGACTACCGCCGCGGCATGACTGCAGTCGAGCCGCCGCACGCGCCCAAGATCATCTGCCGGCGACGCGAGGATCGACTCGAAGCGGACATCGACGTGCATTGCTCCGGCCTCGTGCCGCGCGAAGAGCTGCAACTCGCGCTCGCCGTCGTGCTCGAAGATCAGCGAGGCGTCATCTCCTACTGGGCGCTGAAGCATCCGCCGGGCAACGCGGATTTCCACAACG